>ERZ791915.13-NODE-13-length-294263-cov-18.721177_pt1 | contig 294263 bp, 210 predicted proteins | sample MGYA00510139_ERZ791915 | MGnify/ENA primary metagenome ERZ791915 (study PRJEB30046, sample SAMN00792117) | human gut metagenome | study: EMG produced TPA metagenomics assembly of the A metagenome-wide association study of gut microbiota in type 2... | reverse complement strand
AAAGTAGTTTAATGAAAAAGAAAGAACACAAATCGAAATCGCTGTTATGGCGGTTTTTCCTCGTTCTGTTTGCATTTTCTATGAGTCTTAATCTATATGCTCAGGAAATAACAACAACTGGTACGGTTGTCGATCAAAATGGGGAACCTCTAATTGGAGTAACGGTTTCCGTTATGAAAGGTAATAATGGGACAATTACTGATATTGATGGTAACTTTTCTATTCAATGTAACAAAGGTGCTACATTGAAATTTAGCTATATTGGCTATAAGGATGCAACACAGGTAGCGATGGGTACTAAAATGAATATAGTACTGACGGAAGACGCTCAGGCATTGGATGAAGTTGTAGTCATAGGTTACGGTACAGTAAAGAAGAGAGATTTGACAGGTGCTATCTCCACTGTAAATGCCAAGACGATTGAAGAACGCCAACCGACTGATATCTTTCAAGCATTACAGGGGGAAGTGTCCGGTCTGCAGATTTCCAATAACTCAGGTGCTCCTGGGGATACAGGTACTATGCTGATTCGTGGTGCTTCTACTATGGGATCAGGTGTTACTCCGTTATATATTGTAGACGGTGTGGCAGTAGATAATATTTCTACTATCAATCCTGCCGACATTGAAAGCATGGAAATTTTGAAAGATGCTGCTTCAGCCGCTATTTATGGTTCACGTTCGGCTGCTGGTGTAATTATCATCAGTACTAAACGTGGTAAAGAAGGTGCTCCTGCCAGAATTTCGGTGAAGTACAACCACTCAATGAAGAAGTTAGGACATAAGATTGATCAGGCAAATGCATTTGAACGTTATTTGAAAGAAAGAGCCGGTAATGCAGGAACTTCTTTATGGAAAACCAGTAATGACTCTTTGCATCCTAACTTCATGGCTGATAACGACTATCAGGATTTGATTACTCGTATGGCTCATTCTAACCAAGTTGATATTAATATCAGCGGTGCAAAGAATAAAATGAGTTATTATACAAGTATTGGTTATTTGAACGAACAAGGTATTGTACTAAATAGTTATTTGAATCGTATAACTTCCAGAACTAATGTTGATTTCGCAGTATCGGATCGTTTCAAATTAATGAGCCGCTTTAATGTGGCTTATACGGATAAGAATAACATTAATACCGGTGGTGTAATTAATCAGGCATTACGTCGTCCGCCACAAATGGCGCTTTACTTCCCTGATGGATCTTATGTATATAATAATGGTGGGCAGTTCAATCCGATAGCTGATGCCTATGAACGTGTTAATAAAAGTGTTTCTTATTCAGTTTCTTTGTATCAAGGAGCGGAATTCCAGCTTATGAAAGGCTTGATCTGGTCTGCCAATGTACAGGGTGAATTGAAAGTCAACCGTAATGACCAGCTGATCCGTGGAGATTTGGTTTCTTCAGGTATCAGTTCCGGTTCTAATGATGCAAAAATCCCTCGCAAATTATCTGCGGAAACTTACATTAACTTTGCCAGAGATTTCAAAGATCATTCAGTAGGTGCTATGTTCGGTACCAGTGTCGAGGATTGGCGTGATGAAACATTCCACTTAGAAGGTAGTGATTATGTATCAGAGTCGATTCTTACTTCTAACGCTCAGCAGGTGAAAGATTTGACAAAAACTAAGACTACATATGAAAGTCATGCTATGGCATCTTTCTTCGGACGCGTAAACTATAGTTATAAAGGAAAATATATATTTACGTCAAATCTCCGTTATGATGGTTCTTCACGTTTTGTTGGTAACCGTTGGGGGCTATTCCCATCTGCATCTATTGCATGGCGTGCATCTGATGAATTCTTCTTTGATTGGGCAAAACCTGTGTTGACTGATGCTAAATTCAGACTTAGCTGGGGTACCAATGGTAATGAACGTGTAGGTAACTATGAATCAATTAACCAATATAATATTGGTTCATATTATAATGGTGTCATCGGAGTTACCCAAACGGATAAGTTGGCCAACCTTGATTTGAGTTGGGAATCAACAGAACAAACTAATATTGGTTTGGATGTGACATTACTTGACGGACGAGTTTCTTTAGTAGCGGAATATTATATCAAGAAAACAAAAGACTTGTTGGCCGATGAAGTAATCCCTTCAGAATTAGGTGTTAGTAGTATGCGCGTCAATATGGGTAATATTGAGAATAAAGGTATTGAGCTGACAATAAATGCAACTCCTATTCAGCTTCGCGATTTTTCATGGCAGACCACTCTTACCTATACTAAAAACAAAAATAAAGTATTAAAGCTATCGGAAGGCAAAAGCTTTGTGGAAGACGGTAAATACTTGATTGAAGAAGGTTCGCCTTTGGGACAATGGTTTGGACAAAAAGCTTTGGGCATTTATGCCACAGATGAAGCAAATGCATATATCAAGAATAGCGACGGTTCGTTTGGTGATCGTTTGATTCCTGTGTACCAAAGAGATCCGAATAACTATAATAACTATATTTATGGTTCTAACGGTAAACCCATTTTCTCACATTATGAGACAAAAGGAGGGCAGAAATATACAGGTGATGTAGGTCAAATGACTACCGCAGGTTCAGTGAGCAAAGGTGGTGATATAATCTGGGATGATTTGGATCATGATGGTGTAATAGGTGACTCGGACAGACGTATCTTGGGTAATGGTATGCCTACATGGTATATGGGATGGACTAACTATTTGAATTATAAGAATTTTTCATTATCCTTCTCGTTTTATGGAAGTTTCGGTAACAAGATTTATAATAAACAACGCCGTGACCTGTTACAGAATTCATCATCGAACATGACTCCATTAGCAAGAGACTGTTATCGTTTGTGGAAATATCAAGGACAAATAACAGAAGTTTATAGTAGTGCCAAAGCAACAACTGGTGTAAACAACGCGCGTGAACTTTCTTCTTTCTTTCTGGAAGATGGCGACTATATTCGTCTAACAAATGCTCGTTTAGCTTATAGGGTTGACCGTAATTTTACTAAGCGGTTCCACATCTCCGATCTTCAATTGTACGTATATGGAAACAACCTTCTGACCTGGACAAAATACAAAGGATTTGATCCGTCAAGTATTTCCAACAGTAATGTGCTTCGTCCGGGTATTGATAACGGACGATATCCTACCGCAAGAGAAATTGGTTTCGGACTAAATGTTAACTTTTAACTTGTAAAAACTTATGAAAAGATTAAAATATTTACTGATCGCCGGTGTCAGTCTATTGTTCGCTTCTTGTGAGAATTTCTTAGACAGACAACCCGAAAGTTCGCTATCGGGCGAAACTTTCTGGACTTCAGAACAGGATTTGAAAACTTGGAATGCAGGTATGTATGACGGTCTGCAATCTACCTTACGTACAAACTGGTTCTATTGGGGCGAACTTCGTTCCGGTGTGTATGCAGAACGTGGTACGGCTTACGACCGCAATTTACTATACAACGGTTTAAATTCTCAGTCGGGATCTTCCAGTTGGAGTGATCTTTATAAAACAATTTATCGTGCCAATGCAGCTATTAAGCATATTCCCACTAGTCCTATAGGTAGTTCTGTATCTGCTCCATATTTAGGTCAAGCTTATGCAATGCGTGCATTGATGTATTTTTATGCTATACGTGTATGGGGCGGTGTACCTAAAATCACTGAACCTATGGAAGATGTCTCTTCTCAGGAACGATATTATGGAAGAACTTCTGTAGAAGAATTAAAAGCTTTTATTCTGGAAGATATAGAGAAAGCATTAGAATATATTGGCGCTTCTACAGATATGTCCAGTGCCAGTAAATACTATTTAAATCGTGGAGCTATTATGGCATTGCGTGTAGATGTATTGATGTGGTATAAGGAATATGACAAAGCGCTTGTAGCAGCTAATGACTTGCTGACAAACTATAAATACAGTCTTGAACCGGCATCTACCTATTCCAGCATGTTTTTAAATCCATCAAGCTCTAAAGAGATGATATTCAATCTTTTCTGGAACTATGAAGAAGATAGCAACGGCTTTGGATATGCTCAGGAACTTGCGTCAGGTTCAAACACAATCCGATATCATCCGACAAAGGCATATTATAAGGAGTTGGTATCCCGTAAGAGAGAAGATACCCGCGTCACTATGATTATGGATACATTTGCTATCAGCTATTTCATTACTCCTGACGAGATGATAGACGAATCGTATGAGAAAGCAATGAACGGTGATTATGGTAATGCCGCTAATTTCCAGATTAAATGCCCGAAATTCACAGAATACGGAGCGACTGCTAATGATGGCAGGCCTGGATATTCCTATGTTGCTAACGGATCATGTTCTACCCATATGCCAATTTATCGCTTAGCAGATATATTGTTGCTAAAAGCTGAAGCTTTAGTATTAGGTACACATAAAGATTATCAAGGCGCGATTAATATCGTCAATCAAATACGTGAACGTGCAGGCTGGGAAAGTACTGCAGTTTTAGAGGATTACCCAACCGAAAAAGATCTGATTAAGTTGATTATTGATGAACGTACCATTGAGCTTTGGGCAGAAGGTAAACGTTGGTTTGATTTGGTACGCAATGATATGGTAAAAGAATACTTAGATCCATATTTGCAGAATGAAGACTTGGGTGATCAGAGAATTCCGGAAGGTTTTGTTATTGGTGCTGAGAAAGAAGCTAATCAGATTGGCGGTTACGGCAGAATTTTGTGGCCTCTGAATCAGGATGTATTCCGTAAGAACCCATCTATGAGAGGACAACAGAACAAGCCTTATGAAGAATAACAATAATGTCTTAAACAATAATGAATATGAAAATCTTTAGATATTTTATAAGCCTTGCCTTATTTTGCATTTCACTGAGTTCATGCACCTTGTTTGATCTTGATTTTCAAAGTAACGAGGAATATGAAGCAAAAAAAGCGGATAATAAGGTAAATATGACAATCTGGGAATTTATCCAGAGCCGTCCTGATATATTCAGTTCTTTAATTGAAGGTATTCAATATGCCGGAATCGAAGATCTGTACAAAGAAGCAGGAAATACGCATATATTACTGACCAATAGTGCTCTTAGCAGCGGGGATAACTGTTTTTGGAAGAAAAATCCGGTGATGCTTCCAGGAGCTACGGAAGCCGCAGCTGCTACTGCCTGGGAGCAATATGACAAAAAAGTGGTAAAAGAACTGCTAACTTATCATATTGTAAGAGGAGAATGGTCATATTTTAATATAGATTCTTCGGACCGCTGGATCGGGACTTATGGAGAAGGTAGCTTTTCCTACAGCAAAGATGGGCAGACGCTTCAAGGAGATACTGCAGTAATGTGTGTCAAAGCCGGACATGACCGTAACCTACCGCTTCAGTTGAATAATTTTGAATGGAACTTCAGAGGGTTGCTGGCTGCATCTTCCGGTAGTTGCCGCACTACTAACATTCATGCACGTGATGGTTATATCCATGTATCTGACTGGTGGCAACCTCGCCCATCGAGATATTTTTTGGGTCAAGAATAAATTAATAATATAGAAACGTATGAAAAAACTAGTATTCAATATCGCTATATTAATATGTGTGATCTTCACTTCCTGTTCAGACGATGACAGCGTAAATATTGTTTCATTGAACACTTTCGGCACAAAGTTTTGCCGTAATGATGTGGTGAAAGTGTTTGTTTCTGCCGAACTCAGTGATGATACAGATGTTAGTTATGAATGGGGATGCGATGGTGGAAGCATGACAAATCCTCAAGGACTATTTGAGAATGTATGGAAAGCTCCGAATGAAGCCGGAACTTATGAAATCTGGTGTACGGTGAAATGTGGGGGTAAGAAAGAAACCCGTCGTTCTAAAATGACTGTACTGGACGAGCTGTTTTATTCTAACTTTGAAACTCCTTATTATAATGAAGGCTGGTCTAATGCATCTATGACAGTAGCATTTGACGCTAATAAGGGAACGAATGGTGCAGTTAAACTGACTTCCACTAAAGCCGACGGCCGTTTTGCCCGTAGCTGGAATAATGTATCTGTTCCTTTCTCCACACAAGTGGACTATGCAGTAAATGCTTGTCCTTCAGATAATAATTTTGCAGAGATCCGTATTGAATTTGCCCGTATCAATAATGCCACGTTTTATGTAACTAAGGCATGCTTTACAACCTACCCCAAAACAGGAGCATGGAAAGCAACTTATACCACAACCAATGTGACAACAGGAGAGACGACAGATATTACAATAGATGAAGGTACGGATACGGCAAACTTTAAATTTAAAAAGGACGCTTTCAAAACAATTGCAGTATCAATCGATGCAAATAAGAAATTCATAGTTTACTATGATGGCAAGAAATATTTTGAGAGCAGTGCATTAGCCAGTGTGCAGGAGCAGTATTATGTATCTCGCTCTGGTTTCGGATTGGACAACAAAGTCATTATTTTTGCCGACAATCTATTTGTATTTGATAACGGTACAATCTGTACAGCCGAACCTCGTGAAAGATAAATAATCAATCTCATTCATCGAAAAAGGAGAGAATATTGGACATACATATTGTGTTTGAATATTCTCTCCTTTTTACTAATATTATAAAGATATGAAATATCGTATTCTAGTTTTATTATCAGTTATTCTGGTTTCATTGGCAGGAATAGCACAAGATAATGTGACAGGAGTTGTCCTGAATGAAAAAGGTAAACCGGTCAAGAAGGTAAAAATGCGGGTAAAGGGGCGTATGAAAATGCTTTCCACTTCATCAAAAGGTACATTTGAACTGGGTAATGTGAAAACAGGCGATACACTGTTGGTCTATCCTAACAGAAAGTTGGTGGCTTATGTGCCTATGTCAGGAATTCCAACTTATACCATACATTTGGGGAAGAATTCATTGTGCTATGCCACGAGTGAAAAAACAATAACCTGCATGTATCAGAAAATACCGGAACAGACCTATAACAGTAATATTATTACTTATGAGAGAATCCAGCAATTAGACGTCAACAATTTAATAGATTTGCTGCGAGGTAATATTGCCGGATTGCAGATTAATTATTCAGACGGACAAATGAAGGCCTCAATACGGGGAAGTTCATCTTTTGCTCTCAGTACCGAACCGCTTTTCATTGTAGGCGGAACCGAATATAATTCATTGGAAGAAGCCAATAATGCAGTGTCAGTAGAAGACATACGAGAAGTCGAGATTAAAAAAGATGGTTCTGAATACGGTATGAAAGGAGCGAACGGTGTTATTATCATACGGATAAAATGATCCTTCACTAACTTTTCTGTCATGAAAAACATCTTAAACTGATTCTCCCATAAAATGAAGTTGTTTTTTGGGAAATTATTATCTATTGCAATAAAAATGCAAACTTTTGAGATGCAACTGATATTAGGTTAATAAATTCATTCCTTCCTTTGTAGTGTTGTTAGTCTAACCACATTATGAATGTTCTAATACTAAATTTATAGCAATGTATATTATTTTTTATATACATATGCTATGGCTTATGTAATAGAAATCATTTAATAATAAAACGAGAAAGCGTTGGAAAAATGCTTTGTTTATTTAAGTCTAATCAAAAAAAAGCAATTTTAATGAAAAGGAAAGAACACAAATCGAAATCGCTGTTATGGCGTATTTTGTTGGTACTGTTGAGCTTCTCTTTTGGTACTATAGTACATGCTCAGAATATAACAGTAACAGGAAGCGTAGAGGATCAGAATGGTGAACCGTTAATTGGAGTGACAGTTGCAGAATTGAACACTACTAACGGAGCAATTACTGACATTGATGGTAATTTTTCTATTAAATGTGTTAAGGGTGCGACTCTTAAGTTCAGTTACATTGGCTATAAGGATGTAACCAAAGTCGTTACTGAAAGTAATCTGAAAATTGTATTAGTTGAGGATTCACAAGCTTTAGATGAAGTAGTTGTAGTAGGGTACGGTACGCAGAAAAAAGGAAGTGTAACGGGTAGTGTAACTAGTGTTGATGCCAAAGCTATTGAAGATTTTCCATCTGCTAATCTGTCTTCAGCATTAGCAGGACGCCTTTCGGGTGTATATATAACTCAAGGGACAGGTAAACCGGGAACTTCAGCCTCTTTTAGTGTACGCGCTAAAGGTACTCCTAATAATTCTGACCCACTATATGTTATTGATGGAGTAGTAAGGGATAAGATGGCGTTTGACGCACTGGATGCTAGTGAGGTGGCTAATATATCGGTGTTAAAAGATGGTGCATCGGCAGCAGTTTATGGTGCCCGTGCTGCTAATGGTGTTGTATTGATTACCACTAAGAAAGGTGGAAACGCGAAACCAACTATCAATTATACTGGTACGGTAGGTATCGATGTAGCTGCTATGATTCCAGAGACGCTCAGTGCTTATGAACATGCTGTTTATTTGAATGATCGTGCTATACAGGGTTATCTTAACAATGCTATTTGGAATCCGAATGTAGAACAGCAAGATCCGACTACCAAGTCTTCTTGGTATACAGATGACGAGTTGGCACATTTCAAAACAACTGATTATAGTTTTCTGGATGATGCATGGAAAACTCCATGGTCTACTCGTCATGCTATCAATATTACCGGTGGAACCGAAAAAGTACGCTATTTTATCGGTGGTTCTTATTTCTACAATGTAGGTTCATTTGATAATCTGAAGTATTCTAAATATAATTTCCGTGCTAGTATTGATGCTGATATTAGTAAGAATTTTACAGTTGGTTTGAATATCAGTACAGATAATCGTAAAGATACCAAACCCAATTGGAAGTCTGACGGTGACCGTGATCGTATGAATGACTTATACAAGGGATTATTGCTCCGTACCAAGATGATTCCAAGTATGATTGATGGAATGCCAGTAGGTAACTTTATTGAATGGCATCCGTTAATGCTTATTAGCGAAGAATCGGGTTTGCATACTAAGAAATGGCAAAATGTTAATGTCAATGCGACTGCGGAATATCGAGTTCCATTTGTAAAGGGGTTGAAGTTGAAAGTACAGTATAACCGTACATTGGATAATCGTTTGATTAAAAAGGTGAATTTCCCGTATGAGATGTATAACTTCCAGACTGCCGGAACAAACAATCATTATATTGACCCGAGTAATGTAGTAGTATCTACCAAAACTCGTGATGACGGTAACTATGTATTTAAAGAAAATCAGTTGGCAGAGGAATATCAATTAAACCTATTTGTAACTTACGACCGTAAGTTTGGTAATCATGATTTAAGTGCATTATTTGTTTATGAACAATCTGAAGGTGATAGTGAGAAATTTGATGCACAGCGCAATAAACTAATCACTTGGGAAATGCCGGAATTTTTCGGTGCAAGTGGTGATGCTTCTGAATCTATTGTTGGGGCTGGTTCTGTAAGTGAAAGTGGTCGTCTTTCCTACGTAGGTCGTCTGAACTATGCTTATGCAGACAAGTATCTACTAGAAGCTGCATTCCGTGTCGATGGTTCTACAAAATTTGCTCCTGATCAACGCTGGGGTTTCTTCCCCTCCGTTTCAGCAGGATGGCGTATTTCCAGTGAACCTTTCTTCTCAGAGAATATCAAGTTTATCGATTATATGAAACTGCGCGGTTCCATTGCTACATTAGGAAATGATGCTATTGGCGGTTGGCAATGGATGGCTCGTTACGGAATTACTACAGGTGCCGTATTCAATGGGTTATCTTATGGATTGGAGCCTAAGGAAGTTCCTAATCCTAAATTGACTTGGGAGAAATCAACTTCTTACAATATCGGTTTTGATAGCCGTTGGTTTAGAAATAAATTTGATTTCAGCTTTGAATATTTTTACAGACGTACATACGATATTCTTGATAATCTGAATGTGAGTGTACCTACTACATTTGGTGCATCTTTGCCAAAAGAGAACTATTCTGAGGTTAAATCCCGTGGCTTCGAAGTAGAACTGGGATACAATGACAGAATCGGTAAATTGGACTATTATTTAAGAGGTAACTTTAGTTTTGCAAACAGCTGGTGGTCCAAGAAAGATGAAGCAGAAAATATCCGGGCATACAAATCTGAAATCGGTCAGTCATTGAGCCGTGAATGGGGATTTGAATGCATTGGTATGATTCGTACCGAGGAACAGTTACAGCAATATATGGAAGAAAATCCGAATATGACCATTAAAGGGCAGAAACCCGGTTTAGGTATGTTGATATACAAAGATGTACGTGGTCCTGAGAGTGATGAACCGGATGGTATCATTACAGATGATGACAAAGTTGTTATTATTGAGAATAAAGTAGCTCCTATCACTTATGGTTTTACGATTGGCGGTAAATGGAAAGGATTCATGCTTGATATATTCTTCCAAGGTATGGCCGGTCATAAGAAGTTGATGGATTTCCGTGGTAATGGTATCAATGCCCATACAAGTACATTCAAATATTATAATGATCACTGGACCCCGGAGAATACAAACGCTTCAATGCCGGGCGCTACACAGTATAAGAATAATGAAGCTTCTTCCTTCTGGGTACGTAATGCTTCTTTCTTGCGTTGCAAAAATATATCCATATCTTATGATTTGCCGAAAACATTCGTTCAGCGGATAGGCATTGATAAGGCAAGGCTTTTCTTGAATGGTACAAACCTCTTCTTATTACAAGATAAAGTAAAATGGATGGATCCCGAAGCTACGAGTATTTCAGACTATCCTGTTATGAGAAACGTCTCATTTGGTTTGAATATAACGATCTAATTATATAAAAAACACTTGAATATTATGAAATCAAAACATATAATAGCTATTACAGCATTGACATTTGCAAGCTTGACCAGTTGTACTTCCGTATTGGATAAAGATGACCTGACAGCTGTCAGCGAAAAGGCAACATGGAATAGTGAAATTCTAGCTACAGCTTTTTTGGATAAATGCTACAAAGATAATCTACCGTCATTTAGTGGTGATTATTCTAAATATAGTGATGAGGGCAACGGAGGCGGTGATTTTATTCATGGTCGACTGACAGCGGTAGCTACTGCCGGAGGTCCGTTAGGAGAACACTGGCCTTATGACAAGATATATACTATCAATGTTCTGTTAACAAGTATTGATGGAGGTAGCTTGTCCGAGGACATCCGGAATCGTATAAAAGCACAAGCGCTTTTCTTACGTGCTTATCAGTATTTTGAGATGGTAAAAATTTATGGAGGTGTACCTTTGGTTTTAATCCCGCAGGACAGACATAGTGACGATTTATATGTTACTCGGAATACAGCAAAAGAGTGTATTGACCAGATAGTGAAAGATCTTGATGATGCTGCTGTCTCGTTACCCAGCATTTGGGGTGAAAATGACTTTGGACGTATCACCAAAGGAGCAGCTATGGCTTTTAAAGGACGTGTGTTGCTGACTTATGCCAGTAAGCAATTTAATCCGAATAATGACCGTACCCGTTGGCAGACAGCATACAATGCCTGCTTAGCGGCCCAAAAGGAACTGTCAGAGAACGGACAACGTGCTTTACATCCTGTTTATAAGGAGATATGGACAAAAGAGACTACCTCTGAGACTGTAATCACTACCCGTTTTCTCGATCCGGTGCGTACACACAATTTCATGGCAGGGCTTCGTCCGTTGGAATTTTCGGTAGGAGCTACAGGTAACCACCATCCTACATTGGATATGGCACTTGCTTTCCCAATGGCTGATGGTACTACTCCGGGAGTAGATGTAGATGGTGATGGCGTGAAAGAAGCTTTTGATCCTACTGCTACTGACGCTACCGGTATGTTTTGGTTGAACCGTGACCCTCGTTTCTATGATATCATCGTTTACAATGGTGCTGAATATCCATTGAATGGTATGCCGGACTGGTTCCAAGGTTGCATGTACACTTACAAAGGTGGCGAAGATACTCATAGTCCGACTGGCACGGGATTTTATTCATGCAAGTTCTCTATCCCTGAAAAGACAGCTACCGAAGCTAAGGATCACGGTGACATGGATTGGATCGAAATGCGTTATGCAGAAGTATTATTGAATCTTGCTGAATGTGCTGCGGAAGTAGGAAATAAATCTGATGAAGTTTATACTATCCTGAAAGATATTCGTAAACGAGCCGGTATAACGGCCAATGCGGACGGGCTCTATGGTTTAAAAGCAAATATGAGCCAACAAGAATTGATTGATGCCGTTCTTTATGAACGCCGCATTGAATTGGCTTATGAGGGCAAACGTTTCTGGGATTTGCTTCGTCGCAAGATATTCTCTGATATGCAAGGATATTCCCGTTACAGAATTGAAATACAGGTGAAGAGCGAATATGCTACTATGGCACGAAGAGATTTTATCACTATGATAAAGAACGATCCGGAATTGATGACAAAGAATTATTTCAAGTATTTCACTACTCAAACCTGGAGAATTGACGAAACCTATCAATGGAATGTAAAAGACACCTATTACTTCCAGGGATTGGCTCGTAAACACTTCGAACAGAATCCGAAACTGCAACAGACCATCGGTTGGGAAAGTGGTGATTTCGATCCATTAAAATAGTATACCAAAATACAGAATCTCTTAATTAAGGTATTTAGTTAAGTCAATATTGAGCAAACTTTTACTCTCAGTAGTAGAAGTTTGCTCTTTTTTTACAAGCTTTTGAGACAATCTATATAATGGAAATCATTTTTTTCCTCTTCCTTTGTTACACCATTAATTAACTTTATTGAATAAGACAAAGAATGAAGAACATTTATTATCTACTATGCCTTCTTTTCCCCCTATCCATTATGGGGCAGGAACCAATGGGCAAAAGCCAGTGGGTTTATTCGGATGCTAACGGAAAGTTAGTGTATAAAGCCACTAAGAGAGGTGACCGGATTATCGACTTTTCACATGCCGGATATAAGGGCGGTGGTGTAACCTTGCCATACGTTCCGGCAAAACTGACCGTACATCCTTTAGGAGAAAACGAAGATTGCACGGATTATATTCAAAAAGCCATTGATATGGTTTCCGCACTTCCCAAAGATGCCGATGGCTTTCGGGGTGCAGTTCTGCTGGCACCGGGACGTTACGTATGTAACCGTTCTCTTCAGATAATGACAGATGGCGTCGTATTGCGCGGTAGCGGAAGTGATCCGAGTGGAAGTGTTATCGTCATGACCGGAGATAAACATACGGCAATCGTAGTGAATAATGGCATCCGCCAACGTGCAGGCAATCGTTTAGGCGAAGCTGCTCCGGATGAAAAAAGTATAAAGGTGACTGACAAGTACATCCCTGCCGGTTCATATCGTTTGACGGTAGCTGATGTTTCCGGACTTTCCGTCGGCGACAATATAGAAATACGCAAACCCGTAACCGAGAAATGGATCAAATATATGAAAATGAATGATCTGGTTCGTGACGGGAAACCTCAAACTTGGATAAAGGCAGGACGGCAACTGATTGCCGAACGGACCATTGCAGGTATCGAAGGAAATACAATTGTGCTGAGTGTCCCGCTGGTAGACTCTTACGATGCAAAATTTACCGATGACAATACTACATTAGTGGTAGCCAATAACGTACAACGCCTCCGTCAGTGCGGTGTGGAGAATCTGCGCATCGAGTCGCCCGCACAAGCGGTCAATCACGGGAAAGCATTATATTATGCACTAAGAATCTACGGAGAAGACTGTTGGGCAAAGGACATCAATGCATTGGAAACCATGGAGAGTATAGGTGTAGGCGGGCGACGCATCACTTTGCAGCAGATTAACGTAATCAGAAGGGCTTTGCACCAGGGAGCTTCCAAGCCGGCGGAGTTTGCACCGAACGGAGGACAGATTCTGATTGACCGTTGTTCGGTAGAAGGAGATAATATCTGGTTTGTGGCACTTGGCGCCGGGCAAACAGGGCCTATTGTGTTCCTTAATTGTAGCTTCAAAGGGAATGGCCGTATAGAAGGGCATCAACGCTGGAGTACAGGTTTATTGCTTGACAATTGTAATTTGCCGGGCGGAGGTATTGATTTCAAGAACCGCGGCTCTATGGGTTCCGGTCATGGTTGGGGCACAGCCTGGTCTGTTGCCTGGAATTGCTTGGCGAAGAGTTATGTAAATCAGATTCCTCCGGGCACTTATAACTGGGTAATAGGCAGTAAAGGAGAAAGTACTCCGTTGCGTCGTCCCTTCAATCAGTCCGGTCCTACGTTGCCGGTAGGTGTTTTCGACTCGCATGATACTCCGGTTGCTCCTCAAAGTCTTTATCTGGCGCAATTGAAGGAACGTTTGGGCGAATCTGCATTACAAGCCATTGGATATGGGCCTACCGTGCAGTTACCTTCCCCTGTCCGCTCCGACTATACTTTTCAGGGAGGTATGCAAGCTTCTCGCGAGTTAGCGGGAAAAGATTACCGAGCTATACACGAATATATGCGTGCCTTGGGTTGGGACTATTCCGAACATCCCAATATCTCGAAAAACGACCATTACGACGGTGTGCATTGTGAAGTTCTTTTTGATGCTACCCTGCAGCAATATGTTTTCAAATTCACCAATCATGCCAATGCCAGGGCGCTGGACAGTGACCGGGGAAGATTGCTGAGTGACCGCCAGCGCAATGAAATGAAGAGCCAAACCAACCATGACTGGTATCATCTGAACGGAAACTGGAATGAGTGGCAACGGCTGGAATGGAAATTCCGCATACCCAAAGGTTTCCAACCCACCACCAAGTTCTGTCATCTTCACCAACTAAAGGCACAGGAAGGCAACAATGGCGCCCCACTCATTACTATCAGTACCCGTTGCGATAAAGACGGAGGGAATAAGCGTGTACAAGTGATTCATACTGGCGACACACGGACTTCCGGCAAGGGTGTTATCATAGACAACCTTCCGCTTGCCGACTTTGAAGATGAATGGATACAAGTGGAGACAGAAATGCATTATACCCATCATGGCACGTTCCGCATCAAACTGACCCGTATCAGCGATGGGAAAGTGCTTGCCGACCAATCTTTCGCAGATGTAGACTTATGGAGGAAGGGGGCGACAAGTATCCGGAATAAATTCGGTATTTATCGCAGTCTGGGGCGGAAAATGCAAAGTGCATCTGACAGACCTGATAACGGACTTAAAGATGAAAGCCTGCAGTTGGCTGATTTCAAAGTTTATGAAGCACATACCAATCCGAATCCTCAGCCGCACGACTAATCGTTTTTTCAGAAAATAACCTTTAAAAATCATTTTGTCATGGCTGACAAAATGATAATCCTATTGTCTCAGATTCCTTTCTTTCCGTCCAATGGTGGGGGAAAAAGAAAGAACGCAAGCATTCCCTATTAAAGAAATGCGGAAAGAAAGGAAAAGGGGACAGAATCACAAAAAAGGATGCAATGGCTGTTGTATCTTAAAAAAAATGATATCTTTCATGCGCTTTATGTGTGAAAAGAATATTTTTCCTCCGAATACTTTCCCGATATAACCAAAAAAGAATATAACCCGATAAGTAAAGGGCTACACCTTATATCCGGGATGGTGTCACCCTTTATGCAACATGGCTACACCCTTTCGGGCATAAGGTGTAGCCTTATCACGAAGAAGAATGTTAGTTTTGCCCGAAAAAGTGGTATGTTAAAGGGAAATACATGGTTTGTTTGGGGTAAGCAGACCGTCTGTTCCGGTCAGATAGGCCATCTGTTAGAGAACAACAGATGGTTAGTCTGGCTAAAAGACCGTTTTCTCCTCAAAACCCTGTTAGAATAATCGCCCATAGCATGTCTTTGTGTCGGTAAAATGATATAATCCTTGTCACCTTGAAACAGACCGATACAATATTACAAGGAAATGAGATAACACTGCAAAACTAAGAAAAGTAATCTCCCTTTCTTTACATATCACAAAAAAAGTAATAAATACACATGAAATCACAACTTGTATCTTTATGTATCGGGAGCTTATGTTTTGTAGGCAGTTACTCCCTTAATGCCCAGGAAAGTTGGCAATCGCAACTTGTTATTCAAGATGAATCCGGAAACCTGACTTATAAGAAAGATAATGATGGTTTTGTTATCCCAGATTTTAGTCAGGCCGGATACGGGAATGGAAAAGACATTCCTGTGGTCAGTTTGCCGGAACGCACCATTACTCTCAGTCCTTTGGAAGACAAGGAGGCCGACAATACGCAACATATACAGAAAGCCATTGACGAAGTAGGAAAATATGCTTTGGACTCAGAGGGTATCAGAGGAGTCGTATTGCTGAAAGCCGGACGATATAATGTAGACGGGACGTTAAATCTGACTTACGACGGAGTCATTCTGCGTGGCGAAGGTAATTGCTTCTCGGACAAAGACTCCACGGTTCTCTATGGTAGAAATGCTGCTGAAAAGGCAAAACGGCTTATTTTAATGGGAAATTCCTCCGCGCACAATTGGGGAAATGGGAAAGGAGATGCTCAGGTAAATATTGTAACACAGAAGGTGATGCCCGGTGACTATTCCTTTCAAGTGGAAGATGCAAGCGCCTATCGGGCAGGCGACTTGATTTGTATTAAATATCCTACCACAACAGCTTGGTTGGAAGCAGTCTGGTATGGTGGCAATACGAAACGCAACACAGATGAAAGCAAGAAATGGAAAACTAAGGATATCGATATTTCCTATCATCGCTACGTCACCAAAGTGGAAGGTAATATGATTGAAGTGGATGCTCCCATATTTTATGCGCTCGACGTACAGTATGCACAGGCGTATATCTACAAGATTTCAAATCCGGAAACAATCCGCCACAATGTAGGCATTGAAAATCTGCACATCTCTTTTGAAAGAAGTCCGGAGAATTCTACGGCTAACGTCGATCAGAATTGTATCTATATGAGTTCGTTGGAGAATTCATGGGTGAAAGGTGTTTCAATGTCCGGTTTTGTTCATGCGGGCATTAAAACGACTTCCACTACGAGGAGTACAATTGAAGATTGCTATGCTATTGATCCCTCCGGACTTTGCACAGGAGGTACGTATTATAATTTTGAGAATTACCATCGTTCACAACTCATCTTATTGAAAAATTGCTATGCCCGTAACGGGCGTCATCACTATATCTCTAATGGCTGTGCCTCCACCAGCGGCATTGTTGTATTGAATTTCCGTTCGGAACTTTCCCTTGCACAAGCTGAGGGACACCGGTTGTGGTCGCAGGGGATTTTGTTTGATAACTGGGCGGAATTGGGAACTATAAAATCGAATGCCGGGAAAATAGGCATGTATCTGCGTGACAATATGGGAAGCGGCCACGGATGGGGAGGCACCAACAGCGTGTTCTGGAATTGTGATGTACAGGACGGTGCCATTTATCTGGATAAAGTGCCTACGGGACAAAACTACGCTATCGGATGCACGGCTAAAACAATACGGAGATACCGCAACAATATGAGCGAATATACCAATGGATACATAGAAGGGCAGAATCGTAAAGGTTTGCAGCCCGCATCACTCTATGAGGCTCAGAGGGTGGCAAGAGGTATCTCTACGGGGATAATGCCTGAAGCAGGCAGAGAAGATATCCCGCATATTGTTGTGGAAACAAATCGTGTGAGAGTAAAATCGCAAAAAGATGCATGGATATCTATTTACACGACTCATGGAAGCATGGTGCAGATGCTCAAATCTTCTTCTGGCAATTGGATGGAGAGTATGCCATTGAACGATGATTTTTATGTGGTTCGTGTGCAAGAAACTGGCCAGAAGGCTTATAGCCGGAAGGTTCTGATAAGAACTGTTGGAAAATAACGTAACTATGTATTATATCAATAGCAATAAATTTCTTAATGATTATGGCTAAAAGAACTTTTTTCTCACTCCTGTATGCGCTGATATGCATTGTCAGTTTCGGACAGGAATTCGTACATCCCGGAATGTTACACACGACCTCTGATCTTGAATTCATGAAAGCTAAAGTCCTTGCAGGCGAAGAACCTTGGAAGGAAGCATGGAACCAGCTCAAGTCATCGGAAATCGCTTCGCTCAATTACAAACCGACTCCTTTTAAGGTTGTAGATAACGGCCCTTATAATAAACCCGATAATGGAGGAAAAGAGTTTGTACGTGATGGTGCGGCAGCCTACACCATGGCTTTGCAATGGTATGTGGAAGGGGATAAAGCTTATGCGGAGAAGGCTATCGAGATATTCAATGCCTGGGCTCAGACTCTTGAATCGGTCGTAAACCACAACCGTCAATTGAAGGTGGGTACGGCGGGAATCAAATATCTCAATGCTGCCGAGATAATAAAACATACTTATAAGGGCTGGAATGCCAAAGATCGTAAAGCTTTTGAAGATATGGTCATCAACGTCTGGTATCCGGTGATAAAGGACTGGACGCCTCGTTATAATGGCAATTGGGATGCTGCCAACGGACAAACACTTATGTGTATCGGCATCTTCCTCGACCGGCGGGATATTTTTGACACTGCCTGTAAGCAATTGCTCGATGGTGATACGAATGGTGCTATCAAAAACTATTTTTATGAAAGCGGGCAATGCCAGGAGAGTGGACGTGACCAGCAGCACGTACAGATGGGGCTTGCTTTCCTTGCCTGTGCCGCCGAAATAGCCTGGAATCAAGATATAGACTTATATGGAGCGTTCGACAATCGCCTCTACAAAGGATTTGAGTACACGGCCCGATACATGTCCGGTGAAGAAGTTCCTCATGTACAGTATATCACTTGGTTTGGAAAGCCGGTCTATGGACCTGAGATCTCATCCAAACAGCGGGAGAAAATCTGTCCAGCCTGGGAACGGGCTTATCATCATTATCACGACCGCAAAGGAATGGATATGCCGTACACTCGTAAGATGATTCAAAAAAGCCGTCCGGAAGGAACGGCCAATCAATCGTTTATGCCTTGGGCGTCGCTGACTAGTGCAGGCCTCCCTGTCCGATAAGGCTTTCTTTTATAGATTGTTCTGTAACGAAGTGCGATAAATAAGACTCCACGAAGAAGCTATGTCGTTGTTCCACCCCTGCGGAACGTTTATTTCACAGTCAAGAAACATTCATTTCTTGACTGTGAAACAAATATTTCTTGCCTGTGAACATATTGTTCCTTAAAAGAGATACGGAAATAATCTGACTATACCTCCGCCTCTTCCGTTTATTAGCAATTTATCTTATCTGTTTTACGTATCGACATGCTTTCCCGTCGTCAGTAATCCCCTCTATCACCACAGTATAAGTGGAGGGACGGTCGGCAGTATAGAAACTAAGCCCTGCTTCTCCTTTCTCATTCAAACGGATATTGGGTTCCCAATGAATAGTAGTACGTTTGTCGGAATTGATAATTTTACGACTTTCCTCGGTGGGGTATTTAGGAGCATAGAATTCTGCATTCTTAGCATAGGATAAATAACCGATACGGGCAATGCTCGGAATAGACGAACCTATAATTCCTTTAGAGAGATAAGTACTTATGTATACTTTCTGAGGCTGAACAATCAGAGGTAGCGCATCGCCAATTTGCGGTGCATTAGCTATTGTTGCGGCTTCTGTTTCTTCATAATTTTCCCAAGTATAATGATCCTCGCTGTTTGCAATATACATTGCTTTGTCCCGTACAAAATCTATAGACTTCACATCTCCGGCATGCAGATTTTCCAGATCTTGTATATTCTTTAGTTCATATCCATCCACTATGACGGGTACTCTTTTCCAAAAGCGTTCCCAGTAACCGGATATCGGACTATCACCATTAGAACCGGATATTTTACTATAAGAGCTTTTTTCATTGAAGTTTCTGTTTGGAACTAATACAAACATCTGACTGGTATTATTTCTAACCCCGGAATGAACAACAATATTAGGAGTTCTCTTTAATAAATCCAAAGCCGTCTTTTCATTTATCTGTTCTATCTTCTCCGGTTCAACCACTTTATATGAGATCCACCCATTCGGTAATTGCAAAGCGGTGATCTCTACCTCCGGTAGCCGGTATATTTTTTCTCCATTTACAAGAGTATAATCTTCGCGCACACTCTTAATGAAAGCTTTGCTTTTCAAAGGTATATCTTCTTCTTGCCAATGCAAATGGTTGATATCGGGATATTCTATTTCATTCATATAAATACCATATCGCCATTTGGGTTTCTTCCCGGCACCATAAATTAAGAACCCTGTCAAATGTTCCTTCACTTGTTGAAAATTATGGGTAAAACAAAACTCTCCTTTTTCATTGGAGACAACAATTTGTTTGAAAGCTTTTTGAGGATTATTCACAAGCAGTGCAAAATGAGGCAATCTCTTCTTATCAAAATGACTTTCAACATATCCGCAGATTTGCTGAGTCCTCTCAACTTCATATTTATACTTCTGTTCCGCTTCTCTCAAATTTGTACTCACATTATATCTACGCCAGCCGTGTGTCAGCATGAGTTGATCCAAATGCTTCTTGACGTTCGGAGTGTGAGAAGAGAAATAGTAACCAGGCGAAAAGACGTTGCCTTTTAAATCAGAATTCAGCAATAGTTCACTGACCACATGATTGGCGTTAGGATCTATATTTACAGCGAAATCATCAGTCACACTCAAAGAGAAGTTTCCTTGAATTGGCATTTGCTGCTCATTCAACACGCGTAATCCTATTCTTATAGGTTGGCGGCTGTCGGCCGGGCTACCCAAAGCAGCCAACTGAAATACCGCAGAAGGCTTCCTGACAAAAATAAGCCGTTCGCTTACTACTGTCGTATCCCGATTGAACAATGTGAAATGAGCAATTCCTTCGGGAAATAAATCGAGAGGGAGGCTATCGGATAATTGTTCATGAGATATGACACGATTCAAGAGAATCCTGCCGCGTGTATGCACTGACAGATCGAAATTCTCATTTAGTTCTCTCTCTGAGGGAGTGAGTATACGGTAGTGTACAAAAGTAGTATCCTGACGTATGGCAAGAGAAACATGAGTACTGGAAGCTTTAGGTAAAATAAAACTCCGTTCATTTCCGAAGTTGTCTTTTACCAAAGCACACAATGTATCTTTCTCTTCAGTCCGAATAGCAAAGGAACCTATACCTGCATACTCACTGTTGAATGTAGCTAATGTATCTTTTCGCTGGTTTAAGACATATCCCCCTACGGTTATGATTTCACCGGTAGATGTTTCTGCTTTAAAGGCAACTTGCTGTTGTACTCCTGCCAGTAAATGCCCTCCTTCAGGGTAGAAACCGACCGTATATTCATAATCCTGCGGCAGAAAGATACGCTTACGGTGTACATATTCCTTCTCGTATAGAGAAAGGTAAACGTAAGGTTCCACGCCTTTCTCTCGTTCGGGTAACTTAAAGCGTATTTGCCCCTCGGTATTTGTTTTCACACGGTGAAAGCGATTCTTATATTCTTTTGTGCGAATTATGTACTCAACACGAGAATTTGCATAGGGAGTTCCATCTTTACGCAACAGGGTAATAACAATATATTTCCCATCGGCTTCTTCCGAATCATATTCGATGTTCGCAGTGAGTAACGAAGAGGTATTGGCATATACAGGAATCTGTTTGGTAAAGAAGAACTCCTCTCCTTGATTTCTCATGAAATTGGTGTAAGCACGAATTTGATAATCGGCTTCTTCAATATCTTTTTCTAAAGAAATGAAGTTAAAGAAATGCCCGTTCTCCTCTTTTATCTTTTTACGTTGAATTACCTTATTCTTCCGGTTTATGAGTTCGATGTATAAAAAGCGACTTTGCACATCACTTTCTTTATGTGTTTGCGCATTTACCAAATAGCCTTTCAGCCAGATGGTGTCACCGACTAAATAGAAAGGCTTATCAGTATGGAGATATACCTTCTCTTGATATGGTATAGCAATTTCTTGAGAACAAATGAAAACTCCTATTAGCGATAACAGTATATATTTCATAATGTTTTCTGATAAATTCTCCCTTCACCCTAATCGTGGCTTTCAGGCTTGGGATTTGTATTTTTCTCATAAACCTTGAAATCTGCCAGTTGCAAAGTCTCATCTTTTATTCCATTGGTAGGACGATCATCAGTACTTTCCATCTTTCTTCCAAAGCTACGATAAATGCCGAATTTATTTCGGATACTTATCGCTCCCTTCCGCCATAGGTCAATATTGCTAAAAGCTTTATCAACTAATACTTTACTATCACTGATACGTGTCATCTTAATACTGAATGCCCCATCGTGTGTAAAGTGCATCTCTGTTTCTACTTGTATCCATTCGTCTTCAAAATCAGACAATGGCAGATTGTCTATGATTGTTCCTTTAGTAGTAGCACTAATATCACCAGTATGGATCACTTGTACACGACGATTACTGCCATTACTATTGCAGCGGGGAGTTATGGTTATCAATGGAGAACCATTATTGCCCTCCTGTGCCTTTAATTGGTGAATATGACAGAAACTTGTAGAAGGTCTGAAATCTTTCGGAATACGGAATTTCCATTCAAGGCGTTGCCATTCATCCCAGTTACCATTCAATTTATACCAGGCAGCAGTCGTTTGCGTTTTCATTTCATTACGTTGGCGGTCTTCCAGTTTCCCCCGGTCACCGTCAAGGGCATCAGCATTGGCATGGCTGATAAACTTGAAAACATATTGCTGTATTGTTTCGTCATATATAACTTCGCAATGCACTCCGTCTTTATGATCTTTATCAGATGAATTGGGATGTTCAGAATAGTCCCATCCATAAGAGCGCATATACTTATGGATTTCCGAATAATCTTTTCCAACCAGTTGTTGTGCGGCTTGCATATTTCCCTGCAGTTTATAGTCATCCGGTTCTGGAGCCGGTTCCGGGGTAGGCTCAGGAGTTGGTTCGGGGTCGGGCTGTTCAGTATTCGGTTTATCACTCTCTTCTTTTGAACAAGAACTTATTCCACATAAAAGAATAGCCAATACAGATAGTGCTAAAAATAATTTTATACGCTTCATGATATCAAATTTAAAATAAAAAATAAGCTGCTTATCTTTTTAATAAATGTTCATAGCGACAAGGTACACCTTTATCTGTTATACCTTCAATAATAATTGTATAATAGCTGGGACGATCAGCTGTGTAAAAGTGTACGCTGGCATTACCTCTTTCATCGGTTCGGAGTTGAGGTTGCCAGTAAATGGTGGTACGATTATCCGGTACAAGTGATTTGCGTTCTTCGCCTGTTACGTATTTAGGGCTATAAAAGGATTTATACCGATTAAAGCCGAGCAGGAATGCCGTGTCTCCTTGGGAAGTACGCGGTATCTCTAAATTGCCGGTACGTGAGGTTAACACAATACATCCACCGGAGATACTTTGAGTTCCATCCTTCATTTTCTGGAGTTGTCTGTCCACTTCCAGTTCTTCCAATTCTTCTAAAGTGGCACCACTCTCAAATGCTTCATTATAGGCTGCTTCCAAGTATTTCAGATTTTGAGTAATATTGACGGCTGCATCAACTTCCGGATCAATTTTGTGTACTCCTACTATGTCTTCCGCATTGATGAGAGAAAGAGCATTGAAACTGATCGTTTTGTTATCCAGCATGAAGCGTGCAGTACGGCCATAATCTATTTTCTCTTTGGGACGCAAGGCATTCCTGTTATTTACATCATTAGACATCAGATGTTCCGGACGTTGGGAGTATTTGGGGTTTATATAGGGACGATTATCTATAATTCGGAATCCGGGAACATTCTTGACTAAATCAAGTGCCGTGCGCGCATCTTGTTGAGCCAACATCTCTTCATCATCCATTTTATAGGAAGAAAAACGATCTTTTACTAAACTTCTGGCATTAATCACGACTTCTGGAAGACGTAGCATCAAGACTCCATCTTCTCTGACAAAAGGTGATTGCATTTCTTCTCTATATTCGTTCTGTTGCTCATATTTTGCATCCTTGTATGGATGGGTGTTTACTGCTTCCGGAAAATAATCCCTGTCTATCCGGATATTAGCACGAAAGAATTTTCCTTTTTCTATTACCTGTGCTTCAACTCTGGCTGTATCTGCAAAACTTAACTTATCTACAATAAACACTCCGTCATTATCTGTGTGTGTTGAGGGATAAGGACGCTTATTGACAAAGACATTCACAGTTTTTCCAGAAAGTGGCTTATTACGAATATCTAATACCTTACCGGAAATAGTTTGTCCGATTTCCATAAAGTATTTGGGGTTCTTTTGCTGTTCTTTAAGAATGTCTTCTACATTAAAACGATTCCATCCTTGCGTCAGCATTAAATTATCCAGACAGGCTTTCAATCGCTGAGAATTATCTTTAAAATAATATCCGGGTGTTTCGATGTATCCTTTTATATCTGACGTCAGCAGCAAATTAGAAAGAATATTATCTGCGGTAGAATCACATCTGATGGCATAGTTGTCTGTAACGCTTAAAGAGAAGTCACCCGTTATAGGTTGCCCTGACAGATCGGAGAGGTGGATATCAAGAGATATCGGTGAACGCGAACCATAGGATGCCTTATCAGAGGCTAATTGCCAGATTGAATGATTTTGGCGAACGAATACAAGGCGTTCACTGTGTGGAACGTAATTTCCATCCAATAAAGTAAGGGTTAATATCCCTTCAGGGATGGATTTCAGGCTGACCGCTCCTTGTCCTTTCTGTATGGGTTGTACAAATAGGAGAAAACCACGAACATGGGCTATCAAGTATAAATTATCCGGCAACCTCTCTTGGGGAGAATGTAATATTGTGTAATGTATGATGCCGTTACGTTCGGTAATGGATAAAGAGAATTTGTCGGCCTCCGGATCAGGCAGTAAAAACTCTTTCTTCATATCTCCTGTAATAGAACTAACGACTGCTTTATATTTTTCACCTATTGAAATAGGTAGCATAAAACTGCCGATACCTGCATAAGAACTCTTAAAATGAGTAATGGTATCACCTTTACTGTTTAAAATACTACCAGTCACTTCTACTGAATTTCCATTTGTGTCTATAGCTTTTATACCCACTTTTTGGGTACATCCCGAAATTAAGCTACCACCTTCCGGAAAAAAATCGACATGGTAGTCAAAAGCATCCGGAACATAAAATGTGTGTTTATGCTTTAACTGTTTATCTTCCAATACAACATAGATATATTGTTCTATTTTATCTTTTTCAGGTATATCTATTTGAATCTCTCCGTTCTTGTTAGTCTGTTGCTGACGGAACTTATTTTCGTATGGCTTGGTACGAACCATATAGTGTACGTAATTACCTGCATAGACAGTATTGTCGGGTCTTTTGAAGGTAACAGTTGCTATACGTTTTTTCCCTTTCTGTTCATATCTTATTTCCGGATACATAAACGAAGATTGGGAAGCAAAGACTTTTAGATTTTTGGAAAAATAATAGTCGGATTTTTCGTTCAACATCCAATGGGTATATGCACGGAGATAATAGTCACCAGCCTCCAATGATTTTGGAAGAGGGATAAAACTTGAGAAAATATCTTCGCGTTGCTGAACCTTAATACGCTGCTGAACTTTATTCTTGCGATTTATGAGCTCTACATACACATAGTGACTGCCATTTCCGGAAAAGTGGGTAATGGCATTCACCAAATATGCTTTCAACCAGATAGTATCACCTGCAAAATAATATGGTTTATCGGTATGCAAATATACTTTCTCCTGCGGCAAATTAGTAACTTGTTTAAATGAACTGACAATATTGTTCATATAAACAGTATCTGTTTGTTGAGCATTACCTGTAAAGATGCTAACAAATAGTATCACCCATAAACTCAGGTAATATCTTATCCGGTTGTTTTTCATAGTGCATGCGTGTTTAATAGTTATATATTATTTCTTAATTGTAGTAATAATTATAACACCGTTAGCTCCTTTCATGCCATAAGCTGCACCGTCTTTTTGTATTTCTACCTTGTCTATGTCATTGATTGATACGACACCATCTACTTCACTGCTACTTTCGTATAAAGTACCGTCGACAACAAATAAAGGCTCATTATCCAAATCAAATGAACTTCCTCCGCGAATTGTAATTTTGTCTCCGTTCACTGTTACCCCCGGAATAGCTCCACCCTTAAATAGATCGTAAATACTATTGGCTGATAACTTCTGAATCTGTTCACGGGTCAATACATTTGAGTTATAACTTGTACGGAGAATCCTCGTGTATTCTCTTTTTTCTTCTTTCTGTCCATCGAATAAGATGAAAAATTTCTTTTCCAATTTAAGAGAAGCTTGAGATAGCTTACCAATAGGGATAATTGCTTCTTCTTTTTTAGATATAGATACTACCAATGTATCTGTGGGCTGCAAACCGGGAAAAAAGAATACTCCCATATTGTCTGTCTTTACACTTTCAGTGGTATTCTTTTTCCAAACTTTCATCCCTTTTAAAGGACGTTGTTTGGCATTTACAATAACTCCCTTAAAGTCTTGACCAAAGACAGTTACAACAAAAAGTGATGTGTACAAAACAAGAAATAATCGTTTTTTCATAATTACAAGAATTAAAAAAAGTATCTTAGGATACAATAATTCCCAAGATACTTTTTGATGAATGAATATTATTCTAAAATACCTGTATTAGAGGCGTAAGCGTCATCAATATATACTAACGGAATGTTTTTACCAGCATTGCCATTGGGTATATAAAGCTCCCAGTTATTGATAGACATACGACCTTCACAGGAGTTTTCAGTACGTGCATCTTTTAAAATATTACTCTTTAATACTTCCTGACCAGCTACATGCACAATGATTGCTTCACTTTCGTCAACAGACATGGATACCGTCTGATAAAGTTTGGCAGTAAATGTATTCATTGTATTCAGGTTGTGATATTCGTTATACGTAATTTTTTTGCCTGCAGCAGATGTATACTGAACAATTAACTGTACATTATAATCCGTGGTACCTTCCATCGTAAGTTCTTCATTAGGTACAGCCGGATACACTTCTCCACTTTTTAGCTTTCCCGGATACCATATCAGACGAATCTGGTTAATATAAGAACCATTGTTGGAAGCATCGGAACGTAAATTCCAACGATATTCCAATGTTGCTTTTCCTGTTTTTTTCCCAACTACAATTTCTTGCATATTAGGGACATTAGAGTCAAAACCAAGTTTCATGCGGGTACTAAACGGAGTATATAGCGTGTTATCTCCAAAAGCACGGCGAAGATAGCGATTTACTTCTGCGGCAGAATTCACTTTTGCTTGCAGATATTGGTTACCGTTAGATTCTTTTTTAAGTGTTCCAGTCGTACTACCTTGTAAAGATAAAGAATGAGGAGTTTTCTCAAATTTATCAAAATAATAACTGGATACATACATCTTATGAGAACGGACTTGTGATTCGCCACCAATACTAGCGCGACAGGTAATTGTGTATGTACCCGGAGTGCTTGGCGCTTTCCATGTCATTTCATTTAGACCTTGAGGTTGGGTCAATGAACCCGCATCACAACTCCATTCATAATTCGTATGCCATAAATCGCTGGAGCGTACACACATCCATACTTTCACTTTCTGATTACAGTAGAATTCATCTCCATCTGTACTTAACGAATCTATTTCGATAAAATCATCATCACCACAGCTTGCAAAAGAGAAAGCACAAAGTAGAACAATGAAAAATTGATAAATATATTTCATAATCGTAATCTTTTTAGGTTATTTCATATTTAGTTGTTCTTTTGTAGGGCGATCCAACCAACTATCCATGACATGCATATATGAACCGTCAGCATTGTAAAGATTGGAAGTGCGTGGCTTGATGGAAGATTTGTAATGCCCATCAAAATTGTTGAATACAATGTTGGGATTACGGTCTTTCAATAAATACATGTTTATTTTAGCTGTATCAGCTGTAGCTACCGTCTCAAACCAAGTTGGTTCTGCCGGAAGATTAGTGAAAGTATATTTACCCTTCACAATGTGATAAAGCAAAAATTCTTTCACTTGTTCTTTAGGATAGGCAGTCATACTTATAGGTGCGTAAGAAACAAGTTCTCCAGTTTCCTCATCTATATACGTTAGTTGATGCGTCTGAAAATAACTTAAATCAGTACTCGTCTCTGAGTTAAATGCTGTATTCGTTGGTAACAAGTAGGTCATTCCACTTTGTTTAAACTCATTTTCAACTCCTGCATACAAAATAGCCTCTTCCAATAAAGAAAATATATCTGTACGGGATTTGATAAATTCGAAAGCAGACATATCTATTTTATTACTTGGCATGCCAGCATTATAATCATAATCGTATGAATCTTGATAATCTAACCCCAATAATTCACAGCTTGCTATAAGGAAAGGAATTACCATCAAGGCTAATGCTTTTTTATAATATTCTTGTTTCATTATTAACTCTTTTTTTATAGTTTATTTTTAACGTTCAGTATAAGGTGGATTCTGGTCTCCAACCAGTGCCTTGTTTGATTCAAATTCAGCATAATGAATTGGCCAGTATTTAGTACCTTCATTACCAAAACCAGTTACTGTCACATCTGCTGCTTCCTGACGCGCGGAATAGATAGGGTCCATTACTTCTATTAAATGACCTGTTCGCATTAAATCAAACCAGCGATACCCTTCTCCATAAAGTTCTAATTGCCTTTCTTGTAGAATAATATTTTCTACTTCATTTACATTATTAACATTAGATACCTCTAATTTTGCATCTTTCAAGTAACCCACACGACTACGAATATCATTAACGATGCTAAGTGCTTCATCTCCTCTGTTCAATTTGTTTAAAGCTTCTGCACGTAGTAACATAATATTTGCCATACGCATCATTACCAGAGAAAACTCGCTGTCGGTTGTGTTCATTACTGAGAAATATGATTTATACACTTGATTAGAAGAATCATACTCACGTTCAGGATCAATATTGCTGTATTTGATACATTTATTTACGCTTTCTACTCCAGCTGTATAACTTGCATACGTCAAAGGAACACGAGAGGCCTTATAGTATACTTTCACAGTGTCAATTGTATTCCAAAAACGTGCATCAGAACCTTCTCCTGAACGAAGCCGATCTATAAACTCATTAAAAATGGGTTCTGCCATTCTGTAACCATTATTCGTGTTACTTGCTCCTAAAAGTTGCGGCCAGCCACTTAAAGCTCCATCTGTTTCGTAATCCCATGCCATAGCAAAGATTACTTCTTTTGAACTACTAGGATTGGTGAAGATGTTTTTCCATTCAATTTCTCCATTAGATAGTGACAAACTCTTATGGTTGATAAAATGTTCTGAAGCTGTTAATGCATCTTGATAGTCATTATACCACATGTGAACTTCTGTTAATAAAGCGTACATTGCATCTTTGCCCAAGTAAATTTTATCACTTGTATCAGATTGGTTAAAGTAACTGATAGCCTTTTCTATATCAGATAATATTTGTTCTTTTACTTGTTCTAATGAAGAACGGGGAATGGCAATAGAATTTAAGGATCCATCCCATGGTTCCGTTATTATTGGCATTTTACCCCAAGTACGAGTTCCCCAAAAATACATATAAGCACGCATGGCATAGCATTGTCCGATATATGGGGCATACTCAGATTCTAGGATGTTAGGAATTGTCGGATATTTTTGAATACCAATATTGCATCTGGAGATACAAGTGAAAAAAGGTTCCCAACTGGCTTCTGAGATATTGGGCATCAAGGCATTCATGTAAATCTTAGAATCTTCATAGGATGTGCCGGTTACATTATCTGAACGTACATCACCAAAAAGAACCTGACGCCTGGAAAGTGCACTTTGAAACGCATCATAAATACCTGCATTCCAGTTCTTCATTTCAGCTTTATCTTTAAAGTAACTTGATGGAGACAAATCTGACAAAGGGGTTCTGTCTAAAAAACTCTCACAACTTGATAAAGCCAAAAGACTTGTAAAAGCTAATATTATATATTTCTTCATTTTTCTTATCTTTTTAGTTAAAATCCAATGTTGAATCCAAAGCCAAACTCACGCTTACGAGGATATTTAGAACTGTCTTTACCTGGGGTTAGAACACCGCCACTCAACTCCGGATCATATCCTGTATAATTAGTCCAAGTCAGCAAATTATTACCATAAATATATGCTTGAACTGAGCGAAGTGGAGTTTTACCTAAGAATTTGGGATCCACACTGTAACTTAATCGAACAGATTGTAAACGAATAAAAGTCGCATCTTCCAGGAACTGATCACTCAAACTCATAGAGTGATTATTTGTTTTGCGCTGTTTGGAGTTCAATGCATACCAACTTGTAATCTCACCCGGATATTTCCAGCCTTGCATAATATATTCAGGAGTTTGTTTATGAGTATTTCCTCCCCATGAACAATAGTAACGCTTCAAGTCATTCCAAACTTGTCCTCCCCAACTAACATAGAAGTTAAATGAAAGAGAAAAGTCTTTATATGTAAGGGTATTACCCCAGGATCCAAACCAATCAGGATTTGCTTTGCCTAATTCTGTCTGGTCGTTAGAATTGATTACACCATCTAACTCACCGTTTTCATTAGGTTTGTTATACCATATAACATCACCACCACCAGCAACTACTCCATTTACTTTCATCTGAGCTATTTTGCCTGTATATTCAGTACCATCTGGGTTTAGATATTTTTCCAATGTTGGCTGACCATTCAAACCTATAACGACATTGCCTTCATTATCCCGTTTGAAAACAGGAGTCAGACGGGTTTTATAATCTTGAGTCCAGGCATTACTTGCGTCATATTCATATACCCCCAAATTCTTATAACCATAGAATAGACCAGCTGGTTTTCCTGCTGCAATCAGCCAAGCACTATTTATATAATCCTCACGTGCTAAATCAAGAATCTTATTATCATTCTTCCACCAATTTACAGTAGTACTCCAGTTAAAATCACGTGTTCTGACAGGTGTTGCTGTAAGTGATAACTCAACACCTTTATTTTCAATACTAGCTAAGTTTACACGCATTTTATCATAACCGGTAGTACTTGGAAGATTATAGTCAGAAAGCAAGTCACTTGTTTTCTTTATGTAATAGTCGGCAACAAACATAATACGTCCATTTAGAAAGCTCAAATCCACACCGATATTTGTTTGTTTCGTCTGTTCCCATTTTAAGTCAGGATTACCATATTTAGATGCAGGTACAATACCACCTACTGAGTTATAATATTGAGAGCCGGCTGTATAAACGGTTTGCGATTCATAGCGACCAATCTTGTCATTACCAGTAATACCATAGCTTGCACGGATTTTGGCATCCGTAAGAATGTTATTAGCCCAACGCATAAAGGGTTCATCCGAAACACGCCATGCAGCAGAGACAGAAGGGAAAGATCCCCAACGGTTATTCTTACCAAAACGAGAAGAACCATCAAACCGAAGATTACCAGTCACCGTATAGCGACTCTTCCAGCTATATACTACACGTCCAAATACACCCACCATAGCTTCATCCCAACCGGTTGTATTGATATTCTTCACATCTTTTACAGTAGCCAAATTCATATAATGAATATCTTCGGAGAGAAAAAACGAACCGGCTATATTATATGCCAATTGATTGCTAACTTCAAAACTGCTACCAACCATAGCACTCAAAGAATGGTCTTTGGCAATTGTCTTATTGAAGTTTAAATAAGCTTCGCCTGCATATTTCCAAGTTTGTTGGCTTTTATCTGCTCCTGTATTTTTCCCATTATCACTTCCTTCCAGATACTTGGATGAGAATGTTAAATTTCTATTAGATGTATAATCAGCTGAAATGTCAGCATCCAATCTTAACCAAGGAGTAAATGTCCAGGTTATACCCTGATAAAAGTTTCCTCTATAAGTCGAGCGTTCATCTAACTTTTGTTTTAGCTCAGCAATAGGATTACGACGTCCCCCCGAAGAATAATAGGGAATTAATTCACCATCCGGATACCAGATAATCATATCCGGATCACGACGCATGGCATCTTGCAAAACAGTTTCTTTAATATTGTTAGTTTTATTGTAGCTTAAACGAACACGAGTGGTAAACTTTATATTTTTCCACGGTTCATAATCAACATTGACATTAGCGGTATATTTGTCATTTCCAGACTCTAGAATTACACCCTTTTCACCAATGTAGTTCAAAGATGCACGATATTTGAACCCTTTGGAACCACCACTAATTTGTACACTGGCATCATCACGTCCACCTGTACGGAACAATAAATCCTGATAATAATAGTTTGTACTATACTGCATGCCTACAGAGTCTGTACGTGCGGAAAACTTCTCTAAAGTTTTGGAAGGATTGTTTAAATCGGAAGCTGCCATACTTAAACGGCTTTCAAACGCATTAACCTGAGGCAATTTACGGGCAACAGTGTAAAAGGAATGTTGGTAACGTGCATCAATACGAGGTTTTCCTGATTCACCTGATTTAGTAGTAATCAGTATTACACCATTTGCAGAACGAGCACCATAAATAGCCGAAGAAGCTGCATCTTTCATAACATCAATTTGCTTAATATCATTGGCAGAAATGTCGTCAATGTTATCAACAACTACTCCGTCTACAACATACAGCGGAGAGACACCTTCATCACTAAAAGTAGAAGCACCACGGATAGATACAAATGAAGAAGAACCAGGCGCTCCGGAGTTTGATACGATTTGCATACCGGGAGCAGCACCTTGTAATGCATCAAAAACATTCACTGAATTCTTTTCTTCCAAGATTTTAGAATCAACCGAAGTCATTGAACCTGTAATATGTTTTTTGTTCATTGAACCAAAACCGACAATTACAACTTCATCCAGAGCCTGAGCATCTTCAGCCATTTCAATCTTCATTCTTTGACCGTTTGCTTTGTGCTCAACTGTTTTGTATCCCATAAAAGAGAAAACTAATGTGGCACCTTTATTGCATTTAATGGTAAAGTTACCATCTAAATCTGTAATACCACCAGTTACTGTACCTTTCGTCTGTACAGTTACGCCAATCATTGGCTCATTGTTTTGGTCAACAACAACACCTGTCTGTGTAATTGTTTGAGCCATAAGATTAATACTCAAGACCAATGCTAATAGAACTAAAGATAACCGCCATAACAGCGATTTCGATTTGTGTTCTTTCTTTTTCATTAAACTACTTTTTAAAATTAGACTTAAATTAACAAGGGATTTCACCTGGAATTCTTTTTGAGTTGTTCATAATAGATTGTTTTTACATAATATCAATACATCATTTTTAACTCTGTCTACGAAAAGCAGTTATCTTTCTGATTTTATGAAAAGAAAGAAATTGAAATGGCTTTTGTCCGTCACTACGGAACATGCTATTTACATATATATATTTGTTTTATAGATCGAACCTTGTTAAGAGTATTGAATTCTTTTTCCTTTCTTCAACATCAAAACTTGCGAGATAGTTTTCTGTAATGGCTAAATTGGAATGTCCAAGACTTTCGGATATATAGGAAATATTGACGCCACTGCGTTTTAACACTGTTGCGAAGGAGTGACGTGCTGCATAGGTCGTGACGCGTGGAATGCCTGTCTTATGCGAAATCTTGTAAAGTATCTGATTACATTCGGTGACCACTTCTCTTACCAGTTTTACTCTTTCAAAAGGATTCTCTTTTCCGGTAGCAAAAGGAAAGATATAAGTTTCGGGTGACGTGGGTGGATTGCCCCACTTCTCTATTATCTTTTGCATTTCGGGCGTGATGACTGCATGGATAATCTTACTGTGTTTGGTATTTCGGGCTGTTTTTGCACGTATGAAGCAGATTTCACCATTGATGATATTGGAGTATTGCAGATATAATAAATCACGAAAATTAATACCATTACATAAATAAGAAAAAAACCACAGATCACGATAAAATTCAGTCTTTGGGGTTCCATCATTATAAGTAATAATTTTCTTGATTTCTTTCAGGGTTAATGCTAATTTGCGTCCACATCCGGTGGGTACTTCATATTTCCCTTTTCCGAAAGGATACTGACTTTCCTTAATGATACCGTCTTTACGTGCTATATTAAGAATGCATTTTAAGTTTCTGAAATAGAATCCCATACTGGAGTAACTGATTCCTGATGCGGATAAGTGATGCTCAAAACGGTTTAACCAGTTGATGGTAATTTCATGAAAAGAAATGTGTTTTCCTGCAAACTGTTCTATTTTGTTTAGTGATCCTTTATAAGACAGATAAGTATTGGCTTGTCCATTTTCCTTTAAATCCTCCAACTTTTTATGAAATAAGGCATTGACTGAAAAATCAGAGTATCTGCCTAAGCGTGCATTTAGGATGTCAAAATGAAATTCACCTTGAAAAGATAGAAATTCGACTTGCTGCCTGATTAAAGAAAAACTATTTTCGATGTTACGCCGTATTTCTGATAAGTGGCGACTTTTGGTGTATGGTAATACTTCCCAGTCTCTAATAGAAACTTCTTGTCCGGTGGAGTAATATTTCTGTTTTCTGTTGTGGATAACTTGTACTTTTACGGGGAATAATCCATTCATCTTTTGTTTTCTTTTATCTAATACTGTGAGTACGGAAACTCCATCCTTAGAATATTTGTACATGGCTTTTTAAATTTGTTGGTTATTAACTATGAATTGATATTGTTTTTAGTAACATGCAATTTGCATACAAAGTTGATAAATAAGACCCACATTAAAAGACATTTGAGACAGTATTAACAGAAACATAGATAATATTGATAACCGTCTATTTTTCTATTCCTTACTTTTGTTGGGTTAACAATTTAACAGAATAATATGAAAAACAGATTTCTTATTTTATTGAGTTTTATACTCATTGTGGGGCAAGATGTTGTTTGTGCAAATACTTCAATGGTGCGTGAGCGCATAAACATTAATCGTGATTGGCGTTATCAGATAGATGATCCGGATAGGACAGGTGCTGCATTACATTACTCTCAACTAAAGCCTTATTTATTACCTTGTGCCAATGACTTTATTATATTCGGGAAGAGGTATCAGAGACCGGAAGGCAATCCAGGAGAAAATATAGGCTATGTAAAATCTGACTTTGATGATAGTGAATGGCGACATCTGAATTTACCCCATGATTGGGCTATTGAAGGGCCTTTCAATATTGACTATAACGGTTCGACTGGAAAATTACCTTATTGGGGGATACGCTGGTATCGTAAAACGCTGGAATTATCGCAGGATGATGCCGGGAAACAAATTTATCTTGATATTGATGGGGCGATGTCATACGCTTCTGTGTGGTGTAACGGGCAATATGTGGGTGGATGGCCTTATGGCTATGCTTCTTTTCGTCTTGATCTGACACCTTATATAAAGGCAGGACAAAAGAATGTGCTGGCTATTCGATTGGATAATCCGGACGATACTTCACGTTGGTATCCGGGTAGTGGCATTTATCGGAATGTATGGTTAGTGAAAACGTCTCCTGTCCACGTGGAACAATGGGGAACTTTTGTACGAAACCAGCAGGTTGATTCAGAAATTGCTGTTATGGAAATGGGAGTGAATATTGAGAATCATGCAGGAAAAGATGTTCAGGTAAAGTTGCAGACAAGTGTATATCTGCAAGGGAAAGATGGACGTCCTGTGGGGGAAGAAGTGACTCAAAGTATGACTAAGGATATTGCGATTAAAAAAGATAGCTGGTCGAGTGTACGCTTTCAATTTAAAGTAGATAAACCGAAGTTGTGGGATATTGATACTCCGAATTGCTATGTAGCGGTCAGCCGGGTGTTCATGGATGGAAAGGAAATGGATAGTTATGAAACTTCTTTTGGAATTCGTACAATTGAATTTAACCATGACCAAGGTTTCATGCTGAATGGACAAAAGGTAGCTATTAAAGGTGTGTGTATGCATCATGATTTGGGTGCTTTGGGCGCTGCTTTTAATGAAGTGGCTGCCGAAAGGCAGTTACGTATCATGAAAGAGATGGGTGCAAATGCCATTCGTACTTCACATAACCCACCGGCACCGGAGTTGGTTGCTCTCTGTGACCGTATGGGACTGATGATGCAGCTTGAATTAGCTGATACCTGGCAAAAGGGGAAACGCAAGAATGATTATAATCTTCTTTTTGATGATTGGAGTGAAGCAGATATGCGTTCGTTGGTACGTCATTATCGTAATCATCCTTCTGTAATTATGTGGAGCATAGGTAATGAAATGCCTGATCAGACGACTGATCAGGGAGTCATAATTGCTCGTAACCTGACAGCTTACTGTCATGATGAAGACCCCACACGGCCTACTTCTTTAGGGTGTAATAAGCGGGACGCCGTTTTCCGGGATATTGTGAATCAGGTGGATATATTCGGTTTGAACTATTTCCATAAAACTTATCCGATTTTCAAAGAGCAGAATCCTACTCGCTGTTATCATGCCAGTGAAACTTCGTCTGCAACGAGTTCTCGTGGGGAATATTTCTTCCCGGTAACTACTGACGTTAATGATAGTCGTTCCGGTTTCCAACTTTCATCATATGATATGACAACTATAGGATGGGGATGTGCTCCTGAGGTTCAATTTAAAATGAATGAAGAATATCCGTTCATGAGTGGTGAGTTTGTGTGGACCGGATTCGATTATTTGGGTGAGCCTACCCCTTATAATAAAGACCTGACCAATTTGTTAAACTTCAGTGATCCGAATGAATTAGAAAAGGCTCGAAAGGAATTGGAAGAGTTAGGCAAAATTAAGACACCTTCTCGCAGTTCTTATTTTGGTATTGTCGATTTATGTGGTTTTCCGAAGGATCGTTATTACAACTATAAGAGCTATTGGCGTCCTGATGTGCCCACTGTGCATATATTGCCTCATTGGAACTGGGAAGAGCGGATTGGTGAAATAACTCCCGTTCATATTTATACTTCGGGAGATGCTGTTGAACTGTTTTTGAATGGTAAGTCACTGGGACGTAGAGAGAAATCTCATTCGTATGACCGTTTGACCTGGGATGATGTACGTTATGAACCGGGAAGTTTGAAAGCCATAGCTTATAAAAACGGTCAAAAATGGGCGGAAGAGCTTGTAGAGACCACTGGAAAACCAGCCGCTTTACAGGTAACGGCAGAGAAAACAGAGCTTAAAAGTGATGGTACTGATTTATCATTTATTCGTGTAGCTGTTGTGGACTCTCAAGGTCGTGTTGTGCCTCGTTCTAAGAATCATTTGAAGTTTTCTGTAACAGGGCCTGCTGAGATTATAGCTACGGATAATGGAGATGCAACAAGCTTATTACCATTCCAATTATCAGAAAGAGATGCTTATAACGGTTTGGCATTAGTCATTTTGCGTAGCCAGTATATGAAACAGGGAAAAGTACTGCTTACAGTAGAATCTAAGGGGCTTCCGAAACAAAAGATTGCATTAAAGGTAGAATGATGTTATGAGTATAAATTGGAGAAATACGATATGAGACGGAGAGGACTTTCTTAGTACACCTGCCTGTCGGATAGTAAAAGAGGATTCTATCCAGACATCAGGTGAAATTACATTGGTGATGGACTACTAATTCATTAATTCTGTAAGAGTCTTCATTTCACTTAGCTCAACGTTGTGCCAAGAGGTTCCGCAATCCATGGGGGAAACAGCTTGGTGCCGTTGAGCTTTTATTTGCTCAATGTTGAATGTAGTAATTTGGAATCCTTTTATATTGGGTGATTCATTATTTTTGAACTGACAGAAGTTATTGATAAATGTAATGCCGGGAAATATAGTAGGATTACTGATTTTGATATTGGGAACAGTATTCGGAGAATAAATTCGGTTATGAGCAAAACGTACATTCCGTGGTTCCTTATCTCCTCGTCCATCTCCAAAGTTCAGTTCGGTACAATCAACAAAAGTATTAAAAGCAATGTCAATATCTGCTGCCCGATGATACGATTTAAGTTTTTCGTCCTCATAATCTTCGGATGTATTGGGGCGTTCATATACTCCCATGCGTAATATGAAGGCGGCACCGGAGCCTTTGCCTGTTACACTTTCCACATAATTATTGCTGACAGTATGTCCTTGATTGATGATGCGGATGCCCAAAGTAGCAGGCAGATGATTGCCAATGATTACGTTGGAATCTATAATATTGTTGTGACCGTGACGACATACTAATCCGCCACGCGATTCGTAAAACAAGTTACGGCGTACGATGTTGAAACCGGATTTTACTGAAATGATCTCATTTTCTCCGTCACAATGATAGAATATATTTTCTTCGATGATACTGTAGGAAGGCAGTTGCGATGACCAAGAGTTACCTACGCGTATGATTTCCGCACCATTGCCCCCGAAGGGTTTCCGATAACCAAATACATTATGATCTATCTGGTGGTGATTGTGATCTCCACCGTCTTCTACTGTAATTTGTATAACCAATCCACGGGCACGTTTATTGGCAAAATAACAGTGGTCTATACGATTATTGTTTCCATGTAGCCCAATCCAGTTTTCAGTTCCTCCCCCCGGTTTTTCTCCTTTGGCAGGGTCATTGCAATCATCAATGGCACATCGGGTAATCCGGCAATGAGTGGCTGGGTGTTCTTTATCCAGTTGAAATTCTATCATCTCAAAATCAGATGCCCAAGCTTTATGAAAGTAGAGTCCCTCCAATTGTAGATAACTGCCTGACATACGTATTTCTGTTGTTCCAGATATGATAGCCTTTCCGGTATTCGCTGCTTTCAGTATAATTGGATAATCTGTTGTTCCATTTCCTGTAAAACTAACCTTACCAAGATGGGAATAGGTTCCATCTTGTAGAAGCAAGGTATCACCAGGTTGTAAAGATCCGTCAGACATCTTGACCTTTAAACTATCAATATCGGTTGGTGTGAAGGTGTGTGTCACCGCCAAAACCGGACAAACGAGTATTACTGCAATAATAGTGGATGCAAATGATTTCTTATTCATGATATTTATATAATTTAGAGAATACAAAAGAATAAAAAGCGGGTGTCTCACAACAACCGCTTTTCGATCAACAATCTACCTAAAATAACCTATAAAATATAATACCTATTTACCAACTAACTATGAATTTAAAAAGCCTATGATTTATTCTATATTACAAGTATGATGTGATGTTTTAATAGCAGTTCTGATGTTATCCATTGGTGTTTGAGGCAAGATTGTACAATCTGCCCCTAAAATAAATCGTTTCCCTTTCAAAGTTTTCTTTAGTTCATATATTTCTTTTGCTATTTCATCAGAACTTCCTTTTAATATAGCGCCTTTACGATATAATCCTCCCATTGCCGGGCGCTTAAATAATTGTTCGCATGCTTGTAGACTGAAAGGCTGGTCGGCTACTTCACAGGGTGCATTAATTATTTGGCCCGGATATGACACGAAACGGGTTAAATCGTCATATTTGCCTTCGTAGTCACAGATATGGAGTATATTAAACTGAGTTTGGGTATTACATTCCTGCATGACTCTTATGTCATATGGTTTAACGAAGGTCTCAAAGAATCCGGGAACTTCATAAAATTTAATTTCTCCCCCTTGTGTAGGTGTGTAAAATCCATCTACACCAATCTTTTTACATGCTTTTACATATCCGATAAGTGCTTCAGTAAAATATTCGAGTGCTTTTTTCACTCGTTCCGGTTCTGTTTTAGCATATGCTATCACAGTTTTAGCTCCTACGCTTTGTATCAGCATCTGAAATGGAGAATAAACAGTGGGTAATATCATCGCATTAGCGCCGGCAATATCATAAATGTATTTTATAATTTCTAATGTTGGAGTAAAGAAATCTGAGGGAAGTGGTTTAATTAGTTCCCAATCTTCTGGTTTCTCAATCCGAATACGTCCATACCCTTGTTCGAATTGGATTTTTACAAAATCCATACCAGTGGAAAGAAAATAACGTAAATGTGCATCTATAGCTTTTTCTCCGGTGCGTGCATCTTTTCCGAAATGCATGAAAAATGCTGCTGGTACATATGATTCGTCCAATGTACCTGATAGAAATTGCTGCATTACTTCCCGCTTATTGGTGGGAATTTGTGCCTGAACTAATGTCGTGAAGCAAAATAATATAAATAGTACTCTTTTCATGGGATTCTGTATTTCATTGAATTCGATAGAACAAAGGTACGCGTTAAGGTAATGCATGACTTAAAATATTGTTCCAATAATTATATATATTGTTTCAACCGGTATGTTTTGATGTAAGAAATATGATTTATTGTTTTGTTAGTTTGAAATTCCGGTGTGATATCTAAAAGGAAATAAAAAAAGAGGAGCCAACTCTTGTTTAGCTCCTCTCACATGAAATGTTTTGCTGATTATTTTTTCACTTGAATAATATCGTAGTTTAGGTCGCTGACAGCTTCTTGCAGACTATCGTTAACCAAACGTAAAGTGGTATCGTTCACTACTACAAAGTATACGGGAGCGTCACCATCATTCGGTGTCAGTTTGTAGGCTGTCTTTTGTTTGTTGTCTACTGTTTTCTTGATGACTTGCTTCTTGCCTTTGGAAGTAAAGCTCTTATTCTTTCCTTGACCTTCCGCATCCAGATAAGTCGTAACCAAAGTATAACCACTTTCTCCGTCAGGACCTACACTGTCCACGCTCAATACGTATTGGATACCCGGACCGTCGGCAGCGGGAAGAAGACCTTCGTATACGGCTACGGCAGAAGAATCATTCCCGGCAACTGTCAACACTCCTTCATCTACGGTGGAATCATTGTTCTGGGTTCCTTTTGATTGGCAGGATACCAATGCAGCTGCGATGGCTGCAATCATCATTACTTTTTTCATTGCTTTAATGGTTTAAGTTAATATATAATACAAATTCACACTATTCTTCCTCTTCTTTTTTGATAACGAGTAGTTTATCCACTCGTCCACGATCCATGTCCACAACTTCAAACTGTAGGTTCTTGTAGCTGAACAAGTCTCCTGCTTTAGGTACCCGCCCGATGAGGAACATGGCGAGACCGCTTAGTGTGGTAAAATCCTCCACCTTCAGATCATCATAACTCAGGATGCCCATCTCTTCCATAAAATCATCTATATTCATAGAAGCTTCTACGAGCATCGAGCCATCTTGCCGGATGACAATATCTTCTTCTTCCATTTCGTTTTCTTCAAGAATGTCTCCGAAGATGCTTTCTGTCAGGTCGTGCAAGGTGATAATGCCGGCTGTGTTACCATACTCGTCTACAACAACTCCGAACTTATTTTTGTTCTTCTTAAATAGCTCTAAAACTTTCTTGGCATATAAACTTTCCGGAATAAACAGGGGAGGGCGGGCAATACTACGTAAATCGAAAGGGTGATCATTGCCTAACATCAGAATAATATCCTTGACGGACACTACTCCGATAATATCATCTTTTCCTTTCTCTACCAACAGATATTTGCTGAAATGTTGTTCGCGGATAATGTGTAGTACCTCATCACGAGTGTATGTGGGATATAGTACGACAAGATCGCGGCGGTAAGTCATCAATTCATTGGCCCGCTTATCTGAGAAGCGGAATACATCCCGTAACATTTCCGTTTCCTCCTTATCGATAACACCCTGTTCCGAACTTTGATGCAAAATCATTTTCAATTCTTCCTGTGTCATGGGACGTTCTTCTCCATTGTTCAATCCGATTAGTTTATTCACTATCTTGGTTGAAAAACTGAGTAGGCAGACGAACGGATAAGATACTTTGGTCAGTAAAATCATGACCGGACTCAGTAGAGTTGCATATCGCTCAGGGTTATTCAGTGCAATGGACTTGGGCACCAATTCACCAATGATGAGTGAAAGGTACGTAATGATTGCCACTGTTGTAATCATGGCAAGGTCTTTTGCATAGGGGGCAGCACCAGGAATGGAGGCGAATAGTGGTGCTACATTGTCAGCAATGGCTACACCACCGAAAGCACCGGATACAATACCGATGAGCGTGATGCCGATTTGGATGGTAGAAAGAAACTTCTCGGGCTCTTCCAACTGTTTTAGTACTCCTTTGGCTCTTTTATTTCCCTTTCCTGCAAGGGTTTCGAGTCGCGCTTTGCTGGATGACACCAATGCTATTTCATACATGGCAAAGACACCGTTCAGTACTAATAAAAATAGAATAATAATAAATTCCATATAGGTTACGAATAGTTTATGTTGCAAACTTACTAATTTTTTGAATTTTATTACTAATATTGCTGCCTATTTATAGAGATTATTAAAGAATGAAAAACATGAAAAGAAAACAAATTTTATTCAGTGTTCTATTACTGTTTTCGGTTGTTGCCACACAGGCTGCACGAGTAGATACTATTATGGTGAAAAGTCCCTCCATGAGTAAGGAAGTACAGGTAGTGTATGTACTTCCTGATAAAGCATTGGGAGAGAAAGCTGAGGCTTGCCCGGTCGTTTATCTGTTGCATGGTTATGGTGGCAATGCACGTACCTGGATAGGTATTAAGCCGGAGTTACCTAAGATTGCAGATGAAAAAGGAATCATTTTTGTATGTCCTGATGGTAAAAACAGTTGGTACTGGGATAGTCCTAAGAATCCGGCTTACCGCTATGAAACTTTTGTAGCTTCAGAACTGGTGAATTATACAGATAAAAACTATTCCACAATTCCGGAGAAAAAAGGAAGGGCCATTACAGGATTGAGCATGGGGGGGCATGGTGCTTTGTGGCTTGCAATCCGTCATAAAGATGTATTTGGTGCCGGAGGAAGTACCAGTGGTGGAGTGGATATCCGCCCATTCCCGAAGAATTGGGAAATGAGCAAACAACTCGGTGAATACGAGGCCGACAGCGCTTTATGGGACCAGCATACTGTCATTACCCAGATTGATAAGATTACAGATGGTGATTTGGCATTAATTATCGATTGTGGCGAAAAAGATTTCTTCTTGGAAGTAAATAAAGCATTGCATAAAGCTTTATTAGAGAAGAATATTAGTCATGATTTTATTACTCGTCCTGGTGTACATAACGGGCAATATTGGAATAACTCTATCGATTACCAAATTCTTTTCTTTGATAAATTCTTCAAGAAATAGTATTTCAATTTATTCGATTGTGTACTTTATGGTACGCTTGTAGTCGTCTCCGTAACTCTTGGTCATCTCATTGCAGGAAGTAACGATACCTCGTCCGTCGAATTCATATTTATAAGTCGTGGTTTCGTTACTTTCACTGTTATCCTCTGGCCTGAGATTAGTAATCAGAGTATTGTATGCATCTCCCAAGAACTTCCCGTAAATGGCTACCGAGTGGAATGAAAGGGGATATAGATCTGTCAGGAATAGATATGGAATCTCTGAAGTGTTGGCAATTTCATTAGTGGTAGATGTGCCGGCTATATAAGTTTGTTCGGACTTGTTCACCTGCTGGGTGATGCGTAGTGTCCTATAGCTGCTATAATCTATGTTGATAGAAGAATAGGGCTGGTTTTCGTCTAATGTTTCTGTTATATTTTTCAGGAAGTATTTTCCCTCCGTATTAATTAGATAGTCGAAAGTATAAGAGCGTATTTTTCCATCCATTTCCTTACGTATGCAACTCACGGCATAGCCGTTATCGTCCAATGTATAAGTAGAAACAGTATTGATTTCATCTGTCACTACGGCCTGATGATCCCCGTAAACAACACTTGTAGCATTTTCTATCTTGAAGGTTTCTCCTCCGGCTACAAAACTTTGTATGGCAGTGAAATTTGTCAGTCTACCGGCTTTATAAGCATAGGTCTGAGTGAGGGTAACCGGTGGAGTAGCCTTTTCAGTCTTAACTTCCGATAATTCTATTCTGGAAAAATGAGTTACGGGATATCCCGGATTATCGGGTATATCCGAATCGTCACTATCACTGCAAGCAGCCAATCCTCCTATGAATAGCAAAGCTATGAGAATATTTTTCTTCATTCTGATTTATTTAATGATAAGACCGTTACGGAAGGTGCGCTTTACTTTCATACTTTTCACCGCCTTCATTTGGGTCTCGGGCTCCGGTTCAGGGTCTGGCTCAGGTTCCGGAAGTACGATGCTACCATCAATGATTCCTAATGCTGCACTCAACATTTCTTCATTAGGATCACCTAAGGGCAATACTTTTGCAAAGTCTTGTAGGGAACTGACTGCATAGTCTGCAGTAAAACCTGTTGAATAGTCTGCTTTACCTTCAGAATTGAATACCTCGCATACAACGGGGCGAAGAATCCACTGGAACTTATCACTGGAGAAACTGGTTGTTGCTACGTTTTCTCCCTTAGTTGTGGCACCCACAAGTACTACGGTCATATAAGGTTTCAGGCAGTTGATCAGCATTTCTGCGGCGCCTGCAGTAGTACTGTTTGTCAGGATATATACTTTCGATAGATTTAAATTGCTACCTCCTTGCAAAAGCTGGTCGTCGAAAGTAAGTTCCCGGTCTTTGGACATCTGCTTTTGGCTGTATTCCAGTGAAGCGAGGGTACTGCCTAATTTATCTGCAGGTGCTAATATCGTTGCCAGAAGCTGTACACAATCCATTTCTCCACCGGCATTGTAGCGTAAGTCGAGAACAAACTCTTTCACATTGTTCTCTTTATAGTATTGGGAGAGTCGAAGCAATTCACTATTATCTTCTGTACTGAAACTATTGTATGCCAGATAACCTACACCGCCGGTGAGAACATCATAGGCGGGTATCGTAACGTCTTCCACGGGGCGGGCAGCGGGCAGGTTGGCTTCACCATAGGAAGTAATGACACCTTCTGTTTCTCCTGCTTCATTTTCCTGTGTACTATATTCTCCCATTAATAACTTCCGGCTTTCACCTTCTTTCAGTAATTCTTCAGTTTTCTTGGTGATAAAGTCATCGTTGACTTTCATAATCCACTCACCCCGTTTTAAACCAACTTCGGCAGCAGGAGAACCGGGTATTACATAAGTAATCAGCGCATTAAAAGCAGTGTCATTACCAACTATACTATACAGCGTATAGTCGAAACCATAACTTGGCAATGGGGTAGCATACAGCGTATCTACGCTGGAGTAACTTTTATCGAGTGGGGATATTATTTTCTTCAAAAAAGCATCCGGTTCAAGGAAGTAGTTCAGGTCCTTTGTGTTGGGGATGTCTTCAAACCACAGATATTCTTCTCTCATGACGCTGTCTATCCATAGATCACGCCCGGTCCATTTGTAATATTCCGGCCAACGGTCTACTCCACAAGAGAATAAACTTGTCATTGCGAGGACTCCCAATAGTAGGAAAAGCTGTATATTCCTTCTTCTCATCTGTATCTATCGTTTGGTTTTCGTTGCAAATTTAGCGAATAGTTTGTTTATCTACCATAAATGTGGTATAAAATTCCCTATCTTATGTCATTGCCCATATCAGGACATCCCATTATCTTTGCGCTCAATCAATTAATCCTAAAAATACAAAGACAATGGAAACAAAGAGATTGCATTTCGAGACGCTTCAACTCCATGTGGGACAAGAACAGCCCGACCCGGCTACTGATGCGCGTGCCGTGCCCATTTACCAAACTACTTCATACGTATTCCGTGACTCAGCCCATGCTGCCGCACGCTTCGGTCTGCAAGATGCGGGTAATATTTACGGTCGGCTGACAAACTCCACACAAGGCGTGTTTGAGGCTCGTGTGGCTGCACTGGAAGGTGGCGTTGCTGCATTGGCGGTTGCTTCAGGAGCTGCTGCCGTTACTTATGCTTTTGAGAATATCACCCGTGCCGGAGATCATATTGTCTCAGCCAAGACCATCTACGGAGGTACCTATAATCTGTTGGCGCATACTTTGCCGGCCTACGGAGTGACTACCACTTTTGTAGACCCTACGGAGCTTTCAAACTTTGAGAATGCGATACAGGAGAATACGAAAGCCGTATTTATCGAAACCCTGGGCAATCCCAATTCCAATATCATTGATATTGATGCCATTGCCGAAATTGCCCATCGCCACCGGATTCCATTGATTATTGATAATACGTTCGGTACTCCTTACCTGATACGTCCCATAGAGCACGGGGCGGATATCGTAGTCCACTCCGCTACGAAGTTCATCGGCGGTCATGGCACGTCATTGGGAGGTGTGATTGTGGATAGCGGTAAGTTCGACTGGGTGGCTTCCGGTAAGTTCCCCCAACTCACGGAACCGGAACCTTGTTATCATGGTGTACGGTTTACGGATGCTGCGGGGCCTGCGGCTTATGTCACACGTATCCGCGCCGTACTGCTTCGTGACACGGGGGCTACTATTAGCCCGTTCAACGCATTCATTCTGTTGCAGGGACTGGAAACGCTGTCCCTCCGTGTGGAACGCCATGTGGAAAATGCCTTGAAAGTGGTTGATTTCCTGAAGAAGCATCCTAAAGTGGCGGCGGTCAATCATCCGTCATTGCCGGAACATCCGGACCATGCTTTGTATGAGAAGTATTTCCCCAATGGTGCCGGTTCCATCTTTACCTTTGAAGTGAAGGGCGGAGTGAAAGAGGCGCATACTTTTATTGATAACTTGCAGATATTCTCGCTTCTGGCGAATGTGGCGGATGTCAAATCTCTCGTCATTCATCCCGCCACCACCACCCATTCACAACTGAATGAGCGGGAACTGGAAGAACAAGGCATCAAGCCGGGAACTATCCGTCTGTCCATCGGCACGGAACACATTGCCGATTTGCTGGACGACTTGTCTCAGGCATTAGATAAAATTTGAAAGAACAATAACTACTCCTTAACTAAATGAATATTGCTGTTTTATTATCAGGAGGTGTCGACAGTTCTGTTGTCGTACACCTTCTTTGTGAACAAGGTTACCGTCCGTCCCTCTTTTACATTAAGATAGGAATGGATGGTGCCGAATTTATGGATTGTTCGGCCGAAGAAGATTGGGAGATGGCTTCGGCTGTTGCCCGCCGTTATGGCTTGCCTTTGGAGATGATAGATTTGCAGAATGAATATTGGGAACAGGTGGCTGCCTATGCCATTGATAAAATCCGTCGCGGCTTGACTCCCAATCCTGATGTGATGTGCAACCGGTTCATCAAATTCGGTTGTTTCGAGCAGAAGGTAGGGAAGGAATTTGACTTTACCGCTACCGGGCATTATGCCACTGCCGTCAGTAAAGACGGGAAGATATGGCTGGGTACAGCCGTAGACCCGGTAAAAGACCAAACCGATTTCCTTGCCCAGATTGATTACCTGCAAGTTTCCAAACTAATGTTTCCCCTGGGTGGGCTGATGAAACAGGAAGTACGGGACATTGCCCGCACGGCAGGATTGCCCACTGCCCGCCGCCGTGACAGCCAGGGCATCTGCTTTCTGGGCAAGATTAACTATAATGACTTTGTCCGCCGTTTCCTTGGCGAGCGTGAAGGGGACATTGTGGAGTGGGAAAGCGGTAAGAAGATTGGTACGCATCGCGGATATTGGTTCCATACTATCGGACAGCGTAAAGGTCTGGGGCTGAGTGGCGGTCCCTGGTTTGTTATTCGGAAAGATATTGAGGAAAATGTGCTTTATGTTTCTCGCGGATATGACACACAGTGGCAATACGGTCGTGAATTCCGAATGCACGATTTCCATTTTATTACGGAAAATCCCTGGCAGGAGGCTGAAGAAGTGGATGTTACTTTTAAAATCAGGCACACGCCGGAGTTTATGAAAGGAAAATTAGTACAGGAAGGAGGGAACTACCGTATCATTTCTTCTGATAATCTGCAAGGCATAGCTCCGGGACAATTCGGCGTAGTTTATGACGAGGCTTCCCGGATATGTATCGGTAGCGGAGAAATCTGTATCTGAAAACTCCCTTATATATAGTATTCCACCAAGTCGACAATTCCCGCTTTCATCGCATATTTGGTAGCTTCGTGGGCATTGTTCACCCCTAACTTGCGGAATATATTTTTGCGGTGGCTGTTTACGGTGTGGAAACTGAGATTTCTTTCCGCCGCAATCTCTTTGGTTGTTTTTCCTAAAGCTATTTCTTTCAGTATGCTACGTTCCGCCGGGGTCAGTAAATCATCTTTCGGCACGGGGCGGGCGGGAGCAACATTGCTCCCGGACAGCAACAGGTTACTTACATGATTGCAGATGAACCGTTCCTTCCTTGAGGCGCATTGCAGTGCAGACAGTATTTCTTCTTTTGAATTATCTTTCAATACTACCCCGAACGACATGCTGCTGAACAGCACTTGCCGCAAAAACTCTACGCTCAACTCGTCCGAGAAAAGCAACCAGTCGGCTTCCTTAAATCGTTCGTGCAATACAATCAGCTCGTCTGCTCCGGAAAAGTCAAACAAGGTATAGTCCAGTATAACCACTGCTTGCGGATGCAGGCGCAGTTGCTGAACCAATTCTCCTTTGTTGTCCGCTTCCAGCAACAAGGCAGTGTCTTTTTGCTTGCTAAGCAAGAACATCATACCTGCTTTGGTGATGTCCTGATTGTCGGCGATGATAAATTCTCTCATATATGGATGCAAAAATATAAAAAACTCCGCTGCAAATGTACACATTTCTGGTAACTTGCAGCGGAGTGGAAATATATATATTGTAAAGGGCTTTACCAGGAACGTCCTTTGAAGATACTGGATTGGTCTAACGGAACCAGATTACCGCTCAACGTCATAGTGTTGGAGTTGAAGTTCGGGCTGATGGTTACACTGGCATTGTTGCCACCGTTGGTCAGTGTAATGAAAATCTGTGCCGAAATACCAATACCCTGAATACTGAACTGGCAATTTACATTACCTTTTTTATCAGTAGTAATCTTCATATCCGAAGTTGTTCCGTCCACAGTTACACCACCGATACCGTTAGGACCGGGATATACAGTGTTGAATGCTACCTGCACGGTACCACGTCCTTGGTTCACTAATACGAAGTTGGTGTTGGAGTTTACGAAAGCCGTCTGTCCGTTGCGGAACATCACCTGGTCAGCTTCCAGTACAAACTGGTGGGCTTTCAATGCTGCCACAGCGTCATCATACGAAATGGCGTCGGCCACTTGTTCTTCAGCTTTCATGCGGGCGCGTTCTGCGTCTCTCTGAGCTTTACGGTCTGCGCGGCGTTCCGCTCTACTTTCTTGTGCATACATGGCGGTCGTTGCCGCACTCATCATTACTAATGCTACTAATGCAATAAACTTTTTCATAATTCTTTAATGTTTAGGTTTTACGATTCTTGTTCGTTTATTGCAAAACAACCTTTATTCGGGATTGTTCACGGGACGCTTCACAATTTTATATCCGATGGCTGCAACCAGGATGCTCATCAGCGGGCTGATAATGTTGAAAAAGCAATAGGGAAGGTACGTCAGCGTAGATACGTTCAATATCGTCGCCTGCGTCATTCCACAGGTATTCCAGGGTATCAGAGGCGAAGTGACGGTGACGGCATCTTCCGTTGTGCGGCTCAGCAACCGGTTCTCATATCCTTTTTTCTCATAAATGTTGCGGAACATATTTCCGGTAAGGATGATACTGATATACTGGTCGGCAGTGGTGAGATTGAGAAACAATCCCGAACAAACGGTGGAGGCCACCACACTGACCCTGCCTTTCATGAAGCGTACGAAGACGGATGTAATGCTGCCCAGCATGCCGCTTGCCGTCATTGCGCCGCCGAAACACATGGCACAAAGTATCAGCCAGACCGTATCCATCATGCCCGCCATGCCACGGGTGGAGACAAGGTCGGTCAGCATCGTGTTTCCCGTGTCCAGGCTGGTGCTTCCGTAGAATGTCATCATTACGCCTTTAAATATATTACTCTCTCCGGCAATTTCCCGAAGCAATTCCGGCTGGAAGATGATAGCGCATATCCCTGCCAGCAGAGTAGAGAGGAACAAGGTGATGATGGACGGAGTCTTCCGTGCAATAAGTATTCCGGTCACTATGGGGACAATCAGCAGCCAGGGAGTGATGGTGAATGTATCTTTCAGCGAAACGGCAAAGTCGGCCATGTGTTCCGTAGAGTGCGTTTCGATGACGAAACCCATCACGGTGAAGATAACGAGTGTGATAATCAATGACGGCGTGGTCGTAATCAGCATATAACGTATATGCCGGAACAAAGGTACATCCGTTATGGAAGAAGCGAGTATGGTGGTTTCTGACAATGGAGAAATCTTATCACCGAAGTAGGCGCCGGAGATGATGGCTCCCGCTATCCAACCCTCATTGAAGCCCTGTGCTTTGCCGATGCCCATCAAGGCAATACCGATAGTGGCGATTGTGGTCCACGAGCTACCCGTCATCACGGAAATCAGTGCGCAGATGATGCAGGTGGATGCCAGGAAGAAATCGGGATGGATAATCTGCATACCATAATATATAAGGGTAGGGACGATGCCGCTTATCATCCATGCACCGCTCAGTGCACCGATAATCAGCAGAATGATGATGGCAGTGGCAACTCCGGCAATATTATTCGTAATGGCGAGTTCGTAATCTTTCCAGGGAACCCGGTAAAAAGCTATTCCTATAAATACGCAGAAAGCTGTTGTGGTCAGCAGGGAAATCTGGCTTCCTCCTCCCAAGGCATCGCTTCCGAATGTATGTATTGTGGCAAATAACATTCCTACCAACAGTGCGATGGGCAGGAGAGATACTATAGGAGAGGGAATTTTCTTCAATGAACTCATTCTGTTTGTTATATCAGTTAAAACTTTGCAAAGTTACAACAAATCTGATGATTCTATTTTATCCCTGCTTTTCCGCCAATAAATATTATTATATCTTTGCGTTTGCTTGGAATAAAAATACAACTTTGCTGTTTAGTTAATCTTTATTATTGACATCGTATGAACAAGAAACAAATTACCACAAATAAGAAAGTAGTCACCTTTGGTGAAGTAATGCTGAGGCTTACTGCTCCTGATTTCCTACGTTTTTCACAAACCAATCAGATGATAGCCACTTACGGTGGCAGTGAAGCAAATGTGGCCGTTTCGTTGGCTAACTTTGGTATTTCCACAGAATTCGTAACCCGCCTGCCGGACAATGCTGTGGCACGTGCCTGTATAGCTTCGCTCCGTGCTAACGGTTTAGGTACGGAAGGTATTGTTTTTGGTGGTAAGCGCATGGGGCTTTATTTCCTGGAAAGTGGTGCGGCATTCCGTAATTCTAATGTGGTTTACGACCGTGAAGGCTCTTCTTTTGCTACTTTGCGTCCGGGCATGATTGATTGGGAAAAGATATTCTCTGATGCCGGTTGGTTTCATTGGTCGGGTATTGCTGCTGCTTTGTCACAAGATGGTGCCAATGCATGTCGTGAGGCTCTTGAAATAGCTGACCGTATGGGATTGACTATCTCCTGTGACCTGAATTTCCGTAAGAAACTTTGGAACTATGGGAGTTCTGCTGCCGAAGTCATGCAACCTTTAGTACAATATAGTGATGTTATTTTCGGTGCCGAACCGGAATATAAAGAGATACTTGGCATACAGCCTGTCGGTTTCAAAGCGGTAGATGCTGCGGATACTACATTTGAGGCAAATTTTCCTGCCTTTGAAGAGTTCGGTCGTCGGGTGGTGGAACTTGTTCCTCGTTGCCAGAAGGCATTTCTGGAACTTCGTAATTCCATTACTTCCAATCATAATTTGCTGGCTGCCGTTCTCTATTCAGATAGCACATTGAAACATACAGGTATTTATGATATCGAATGCGAAGTGGACCGCGTGGGTGCCGGTGATGCTTTTGTCGGTGGCATGATTTATGGTCTCATAATGTATCCGGATAATGATCAGAAAGCATTGGAATATGCTCTGGCAGCCTCTGCATTAAAGAATACCGTATACGGTGATTTTAATCATGTGACGGTGGAGGAAGTAGAGAGCCTGATGCAAGGAAATACATCGGGAAGGGTATCACGATAAAAATGCTTTTCCGATGAGGTTGTGTCGAAACTCTGATAAGCGTATCATTTCGTCATCCTGAGCTTGTCGAAGGATCTCTTCTCTGCGCTTCAGGGGAGTAGATCCTTCACTATGTTCAGGATGACAGAGCAAAATGATAGTAATTCTTACTTTTGACACAACCTCATCGGAAAAAGAATACAATTAGATAACCTCTTTTGCAAGTGCCTCGGCAGTAGAGGCGTTTATCGATTCATCCAGCACATAGATCCGATAAGAAAGACGCAATTCCTGATCGGGATGCAAAGTAAATGACTGGCGTTTGGTTGGAGAGAAGTTCCACATCAGGTCGCCCCGGGAATTATTGGCTTTATCATCCCATACGCGTATCGGTTCGGGATAGTTTAGATTGGAAGGGTAAGGAACAATCAGGATACAGGCATCGTCCTTGCCGGGTTTCTTTTGAAAGTAGCACCAACGGGCCAGTGATCCATCGGCATTGTTACGGTCGAGCCTTTCGGATGTGAGCATCTCGGCTGTCTGCCCATTCCAACTTTCGCATACACGGATACAAATGCCTCCATAGCGGTAGCTTTCCAATACTACCGGGGCAGAAGTGGCACAACGAAGCGTGGTGTGATAGTCAATGTAATATCCCCGTTGTTTGGGTTTTCCCACACGGATTTTCAGTTGCTCGGTCATCGCTATTTTTTCTTTCGTGGAGTCGGGATATACCACATGGTCGAGTACGGCGGAAAAGCCATCGGGTTGCACTTCAACGAATTGCCGAAAACGAACCGTACCTTGTTTCTTATAGAGATTCCAGAAGTCAATTTCATTTTCTTCGAATGTGGTTTTTGTCCAGGCATACCACAAGCCGAAATGGTGATAATGGTCGGATGGGGAACAATTGGTCAGTACCTCACCTTCCAACGTACGTAAAGGATGGATGAATCCGCTTCGTTTATAGACAGTATCTACACCCTGTGGAGGATAAGTTACTGCATAATTGTAAGTAAACAAGTGTTTTCCATCCATTGTGTAGTCCAATGCTTTATTTGTATCTACCACAGCAAACGGAGTGTGGGTAGAAGAGCATGAGCTGAAAAGTACGAAAAAACTTAAATGGAATAGAGATAAAATGATGCTCTTTATTTCAGTGTATTTATGCATGGCTATCAATGTTTTGTTGGCAGTGCAAATTTATCAACTACAATGTTATAGAAGATTTTCTTTAGCACTGGGAGTATGCTGAAAAATAGGACTAACTATCTGGCAGTTATCCAATTCTTTACAGTCACCACAGGTGTTAAATCCTTTTTCGTTTACGCATTTGCGAATTGCGCACATATCGCTGCAATACATCGTTTTCACCCCATCCACACGACAGCCCATACAATTAATGGTATCTGCCGTAATCTCCGGTATGTTATTCAACTCACTCCACAGTTGGGCTGTTTTTTCTCTTAATTCATTGTCATCTCTGACAGTAGCTATGCGGGCATCGCAACTTTCGCAATCTAATCCGCAACAAGCAATTAATTGTTTCATCATTAGGCTATGACTGTTGATATTTGGTTGATTGCAAATATAGTAATTCTTATGCGGCTTAATCTTCATTGAATATATTTTTTCTCGATATTCTTTGTTCCTTTCATTTTTTATATTTTACTTTGCATCACAAAGTACTTTTTGTATATGGATAAGAATAAAGCAATAGAATCAGTAAATGAGATAAAAGAATTGATGGAAAGATCTTCCAAGTTCGTATCTCTCAGTGGAATGACGGCTGTCTTGGCCGGAGTGTATGCATTAGCCGGTGCTTATGTGGCCGGTCAGTTATTAAGATCAGGAGATAATAGGGAAGGACTAATAATGGTTGCTTCACTGGTTTTGACTGTTTCAGTCGTTACCGCCTGTATCTTATCCTGGTATAAGGCCAAGAAGATGCAACAAAAGCTATTCAGTAAATTAACCTATCGCATTGCATGGAATTTTTCATTGCCGTTGTTGACGGGAGGGTTGTTCTGTATAGCCTTATTGCTACATGAACATTACGGATTGGTATCTTCTGTGATGTTACTTTTCTATGGACTTTCTTTGGTCAATGTGTCTAAGTTCACTTACTCCAATGTAGCATGGTTAGGATATGCTTTTCTTTGTCTGGGTATTGCAGACTGTTTCTTTGAAGGACATGGCTTAATGTTTTGGACAATTGGTTTTGGTGGATTCCATATTTTGTATGGCATGTTGTTTTATTTACAGTACGAAAGGAAAAAATAATAGATGATAGAAGCATTTCAAAATATAAATAAGGCATTTGAAAGTAAAGTTCGTCTGGGTATTATGGCAGTTCTCATGGTAAATGAAGATGTCGATTTCAATACTTTGAAGGAATTACTTTCACTGACGGACGGTAACCTGGCAAGCCATACAAGGGCTTTGGAAGAGTTGGGGTATATCGTTTGCCAGAAGAGCTTTGTGGGTAGGAAGCCGAAAACATCTTTCCAAGCCACTGCGGAAGGGAAAAAGGCTTTCAAAACTCATATTGAAGCATTGGAGAATTTTCTGAAATCAACGTAGATGTTTGGCTTCACACAAAACCGGACAATACTAAATATCTTACTTAATACTATTCTATTATGGACAATTTGAATGACAATTTGAGCGAAGATTTCAATGTAGATTTCACAGAGAATCTGAATGAAACAAAGAAACAGGCAAGCGGCTGTCTACGCCGTTTCTCTAAATCAATTAAAGTGGTAGTTATCGCTTTTCTAATTTTATTGCTGTTGATCCCGATGTTTATGATCGAAGACATGATTTCGGAACGCGGGCGAACACAGACGGATGCTATTGCCGAAGTCGGTCAGAAGTGGAGTCTGGCGCAGACAATTACAGGACCTTACATCAATCTGAAGTATCCTATCACACAGGAAGATAATGGTACGAAGAAGGTGACTATGGGAAATGTTACATTGCTTCCTGACGAATTGTCAATAGACGGACAGTTGAGTACGGAGATTCTTCAGCGAGGAATTTATAAGGTGAATGTATATCAGTCGGAGTTGGTTATCAAAGGATTTTTTAGTTCGGAAGAACTTCGCAAGAGTAATGTGGACATGGATGCACTTCAATATCAAAGAGCGGCAATATGCTTGAACCTGACTGATATGCGTGGTCTCAGCGAACAGGTTAGCATAACTTTGAACGATTCCGTTTATATGTTTGAGCCGGGGATGGATGGACGCGGCATTGAAAGCATGGGTGTTCATGCCATTGTCGACCTTTCCGCCCTGAAAGAAGACAGGAAATTGCTTTATGAAATGAAGATAAGGCTGAAAGGATCTCAATCCATTTACTTTACTCCACTGGGTAAAACTACCAAAGTTGTCTTGAAAGCAAATTGGAATACTCCAAGTTTTGATGGCAATTACCTACCGGAGAAACGGGAGATTACTGAGAAAGACTTCTCTGCGCAATGGCAAGTGCTGAACTTGAACAGGAATTATCCGCAAGTGTTTATAAATTATCAGAATGCTAGTATCAAGGACATTCAAAATTCTAATTTTGGAGTCAATCTGAAAATGCCGGTAGAACAGTATCAGCAGTCCATGCGTTCCACTAAATATGCTATCCTGATTATTCTACTGACTTTTACAGTAATATTCTTCACAGAGATAATGGAGAAAACCCGTATTCATGCTTTGCAATATCTGTTAGTCGGTTTGGCGCTTTGTCTGTTCTATAGTTTGTTGTTGTCCATGTCCGAGCATATAGGTTTCAGCATGGCATATCTGGTGTCATCAGTACTTACGATTGTGCTGGTAGGAGGGTATATGCTGGGGATTATTAAAAGAAAGAAACCGGCGTTTATAATGGTAGGTCTGCTCAGTGTGCTCTATGTTTATGTTTTCATTCTTATACAGTTGGAGACTTTTGCCCTACTTGCCGGTAGTCTCGGATTGTTTGTGATATTGGCTATGGTGATGTATTTCTCTAAAAAGATTGATTGGTTTAATGAATAAGCCAGGCTGAAATAAAGAACGTCTTTCGGGGAATTCATGATTTGTATAAATAAAAAGAGAGTGTCTGCTAGCTGGCACTCTCTTTATACTTTCTAATATCTTCTCAGTTGCTTCTTTGAGATATACTGAGCAATTCTTCTTTAGATTTTTTTATTTCTTATACCAGTCTTTGTTCTTTTCGCCATTACTGCTTACCCAGCCGTCATATCCACTATATAACAGATTGATAGCTATTTTTTCATTAGTACCGTCCAGCAATTTGCTTAAATCGCTTTCTGTTGCCCGGCTCAGGAAAAATGCAAATGGGTAATTACCTTTACGTACATAGTATATACTCTGATTGGGCTTAGATGCATCGTCTCCCTGACCAAAATACTTCGTGTTTATTTTGGATGTCGGTATTTCCTGAGGAACATGCACTTCCCATCGCAATCCGTCCGCATCATTTTTGAAAATAAAGGCTTGGGCTTCAGATTGCTTAAAAATGGGTTTACTGTAATTAACGGTAACCTTGTATTCTGCTCCCATATTTTCTTTCACATTGGTGGTCAAAAGGTATACATTATCCTGAGGTTCGTATTCAAATGTGGTTTCTGTAAATTCCTTTTCACCTTGTTGGCGAATGGAGTAGGAAGTAGATTCTATATTTCCTTCCGTGTTGAGATGGAATGCTAAACCGTTCTGATTACTGGCTATATTTTGGAAAGTCTTGAAAGTAAATGATTCGGAATATATCAGATTCTTTTCATCGAAAGTGCTGCCATAGTTATATCTTACGACTACATCATTCATATCATAATCTCCCTGGCTTGGCCAAAGGTCTTCGAATGCGTATGTACCTTTCAGAAAATCAATACTTGTCTTATCCTCATCAGGATTAGTTACAGGAATATCGTCAATGGCGTCTACCGGATTCGATTTTAAAGCAATGACTACATCGCTGAAATTCTCGTCAGTCATATAATCTTCAAAAGAAGTCAATATCCAGTCACCATATCTATAAACAGCAGTACGTGGCTCTTCAAACTTCACACCTTTGTCGCTTAAACTCAAACCACTTGAGGTGGCGGCGCGATATTTTTTGTATCCGCTAAAGTCGCCAACATGATTGTTCCAACCATTGGTTGCCAGAACAAAACCTATTCTGTAACCTGCCGGGAAGGTTGTTGTTGCTCCTTCTTTACTTCCGGTCGCAATGTTAGGATAATACATCAGTTGTACTGCTGTCAATGGATTAATACCGGCACTTAGCTCTGCTTGAAAGGGGTTATTAAACCAGTTGCCATCCTGAGTATTGGGAAACAACATGATAACATGGGCATCATTTAAGTCCTTTGGTTGTTCCTTGTCTTTATAATAGTAATATCCCAGTGAACAGGTCCAACAAGTATTTTGTCCCAGAAATGTAACTACTACTTCAGCGTCCTTGTTGACGTACATATCCGAATAACCGCGATATTCTTGTGGGCAAGTTGTATGAGAGTTTATAATACGAGTGTGCGCAGTATATAATCCATCATCTTTGGTTGCTGCCAAATTGCCATTATACTTATAATTGATATCCCCGTTTTTGTACATATTGTATGTACCTAACCAGGTTTTCCAGACCTCATTTCCGTATTTATTACTTACTAGATAACTGTCGTATGGATACTTGGTGGTGGTAATTGCACGAGTATCAGTACCGGCATTATCTGTTGCTTCGATACTCCCATTCACAACATTTGCCTCCATCAGAGTTTGTGCAAAGAAAGCGGGAGAATAGATATATACTTTTGTCAGGTATGAAGGCAATTCCAGTTTACCTTGGTAGGTACCGTCTTCTTTGGTGTAGGCTGCAAACAGATAATTTACATCCTGACGCTTGATGTAAGTACCGTATTCACTTTCAGTAACAGGCATTTCATCATATACTTCAAAATACACATTTGATTTTACAGTACCATTTACGTAATTCACACTTAAGTTTACGTCCTTTTGTACAGTAGAAAAGGAGAAATTGTTGAATTCTTTTTCATCCTCCTTAGGCCCCTTATAGACGTCATTGTCCGTACAGCTGCTTAATACGAGTGCAGCGCATAAAGTAGTTCTTAATAATTTTTTCCACATATTATTTAGTGTTTATTGATAGTCTCGCGTTCCTTTTTCAGGTCTATGTGTGATCCTTACAAATGCAAGATAAGTCTGTGCTCGGTTGACATTTGTAGAAAATGATCATAATAAACAACTACAAAGATATTGTGTTATTATCGAATATACAACTGAATATTTGATTTTTTGTTCAAAAACTCTTATTTGTAGTCAAATTCTGCAATTTTATTGTGTACCTTTAGAAAAACTCTAATTAAAAAATACAAGAATTTTATTCGCTTGTTATAAGTTCTTAGGGATATTATCATTTTATTCTTCTTATGTTTTGAATTATGGAGTGGGGCAGTTTATAAATATCTTGTATCTGTGTAGATGAAATAAAAATCCCCATAACCTTATCAGTTACAGGGATTTATTATTTTGATTAAGTAATTACTTACTTGCTCAAAGCCTGAGCTACGTCTACCGCGCAAGCTACAGTACATCCTACCATCGGGTTGTTACCGATACCCAGGAATCCCATCATTTCTACGTGAGCAGGAACTGATGAAGAACCAGCGAACTGAGCGTCTGAGTGCATACGGCCCATTGTGTCGGTCATACCATAAGAAGCCGGACCGGCTGCCATGTTATCCGGGTGAAGGGTACGACCTGTACCACCACCGGAAGCTACTGAGAAATAAGGCTTACCAGCAAGCATACGCTCTTTCTTGTAAGTACCTGCAACCGGGTGTTGGAAACGAGTCGGGTTAGTAGAGTTACCAGTGATAGAAACGTCTACACCTTCTTTCCACATAACAGCTACACCTTCACGAACGTCGTCGCAACCATAGCATTTTACTTTGGCACGCTCACCGTCAGAGTAAGCGATTTCGCGAACAACTTTCAGTTCAGAAGTATAGTAGTCGAATTGAGTTTGTACATAAGTAAAGCCATTGATACGAGAGATGATCTGTGCAGCATCCTTACCCAAACCGTTCAGGATACAACGCAGAGGTTCTTTACGTACTTTGTCAGCTTTAGCAGCAATTTTGATAGCACCTTCTGCAGCAGCAAATGACTCGTGACCTGCCAGGAAAGCAAAACACTTAGTCTCTTCGCGCAGCAACATAGCTGCCAGGTTACCATGACCGATACCAACCTTACGGTCGTCGGCTACAGAACCCGGGATACAGAAAGCTTGCAGACCGATACCGATAGCTTCGGCAGCGTCAGCAGCATTCTTGCAACCTTTCTTCAATGCAATAGCTGCACCTACTACGTAAGCCCATTTTGCATTTTCAAAACAGATCGGCTGAGTTTCTTCACACGTTTTATAAGGATCAAGTCCGGCAGCTTCGCAGATTGCGTTAGCTTCTTCGATGTCTTTGATGCCGTTAGCGTTCAAGGCATCAATGATACCTTTGATACGACGGTCTTGGCTTTCGAATTTTACTTCTCTAATCATAGTTTCTTTCCTCCTTATATTATTCGTGACGTGGATCAATATGTTTAACTGCTCCCTGCTCAGGTGTTACGCGACCGTAAGTACCGGTAACCTTCTTCAATGCTTCGTTAGCATCTGTACCCTTCTTGATTTCATCCATGAATTTACCCATGTGAACGAATTCGTATCCGCAGATCTCGTCATTCTTATCCAAGAAGATATTCTTGATGTAACCTTCGGCCATTTCCAGGTAACGAGGACCTTTGGCCAGAGTACCGTACAGTGTACCTACCTGGCTACGCAGACCTTTACCCAAGTCTTCCAAACCTGCACCGATAATCAAACCACCTTCAGAGAAAGCAGACTGAGTACGTCCGTAAACGATTTGCAGGAAAAGTTCGCGCATTGCTGTATTGATAGCGTCACAAACAAGGTCAGTGTTCAATGCTTCGAGTACTGTCTTGCCCGGAAGGATTTCGGCAGCCATAGCAGCTGAGTGAGTCATACCGGAGCAACCGATTGTTTCAACCAATGCTTCCTGAATGATACCTTCTTTTACGTTCAAAGTCAGTTTACAAGCACCTTGTTGAGGAGCACACCAACCTACACCATGTGTTAAACCTGAAATATCAACTATTTCTTTTGATTTTACCCATTTGCCTTCTTCGGGTATGGGAGCCGGTCCGTGGTTAGGACCTTTCTTTACAACACACATGTGTTCCACTTCGTGTGAATAAGTCATAATTAGCTCTTTTTTTAAGTTATATAAATTAAAAAACGTAATCTACTTTCTAAAATCGCTCGCAAAGTTACTCCTTTTCTTTATTTATGCAAATCGAGTTATCTGACTTTTTTTATAAAAATAAATAATAAGAGACAGTGGTTCTGTGTATTGCAATCTCCACATTACAATAAAATTAACGAGGACTTTTGAAACTGTACTTTTTCCCTCCCGATAGGATGTTAATAATGGCAGGTTGGGTGAGGGGGTATACAGCCTGTTCGTCAGAGCTTTGATAGGAAGCCATGATTCTTCCCGATAAATCGTAAATTTCGATGCGTGCCCCTGCGCAAAGTCCCTTAAGGACAATTTGCTTATCCTGCCGGAAACATTTTACCGCATCTGTTTCTTGGGCAGAAGGAGAAGAAATCCCTGTGGTAGTGCCATATAAACCGAAATCGTGGTTGCTTGGGGAATTACTGCTGTTTTCGTAACAGGCTTTCATCAAGTCGTCAACGAGGCTATTGATGTAAAGTTCCAGATAAGAGTAACCGGTAGATGGTTCTATGTCCTTATAGGTTTTGCCGACGGGAAGATACTGGGTAGCCCAAGTGTCAGGAATACCGTCCCCATTGGAATCTGCAGGCTTTTCTTCATTATTGTACAGAGGCCACCCTTCCACATCGGCTTGTGAATCAATCAGTCCGTTACTACTGCCGTTGCTACCTTCATAAGTGTAATTCCCATTCTTAACTTCAGAGATGATCCGTTCATCGACGGCGTCACGCTTCAGGCTGGCGCCTACTTGTGCCAGTACTTTTTCATAAGCCTGTGCTGCAGCATGCGTACTAACGGATGCGACTTCAAATTCTGTCTTACTTTTTATGCCGTCTTTACTTCCTCCCGGCAGTTCACCGTTACCCAGATGCGGATGAATGCCTTCCCAGTTATCTGCATTGGTTTCACTCACCAGTTTTTTCATGTCATTACTCAATTTGGAGCAAGTATCGTCAAAGTAGTTACCATCCACATAAAAGCTTCCCCATATACCTGCAGGATTGCTTTGTGTACCATCATCGGCATTGGGCTGAAAGATACGGTTGACGATACTCTTCTTTGTGGCAGTAGAGGGGCCTGGTTTGTAATAATTGTTCACAAAGTTATACCGTCCGCCTTCTCCGGCATATCCTCCGTTGGTAGGGCCCCAGTTATAGAATACATTGTTGCGCAGATCGGTGAGCTCCTCTTCCCATCTTCCTATGGATCGGCTGCCATCCAGACGAGGAGTGCGGCTACTGTGATGAGCCAGTAGATTATGGTGAAAACTTGCTCCCTCACCTCCCCAAATGGCTCCATATCCGTGGTTTCCTTTGACGTGTACCGATTTGGTTAGGCTTTCACTCAAGATACACCACTGCATAGTAAAGTTCTTATTACTATAAAAAGAAGCGCATTCGTCCGTACTCCAGCTCATACTACAATGATCTATGATGATATCTGAGGTATAACGTCCCCACATGGCATCATCTTCCGCTTTTTGTTCATCTCCCATACGGCAGCGAATGAAGCGGATGATAATATTAGTGGCGCATTGATCCTTTTTATCTTCTTCCTTGTATCCGGCAATGTGCAGGGTGTAGTTCTTGATACAAATCCCATCTCCCGGAGCTGTTTGTCCGGCGATAGTAAGATCCCCGTTTTTTATGACCAGCCTGCTTTTCAGTTCAATAATACCCGACACATCAAAAACAATGGTGCGGGGAACTTTCATCTCAATTCCTGCACGCAGTGATCCTTCGCCGCTGTCATTAAGGTTGGTGACGTGATATACGATACCTCCGCGCCCGCCGGTTACGGTGTAGCGGGCAAAACCTTCGGCACCTGGGAAGGCTGGAGTGGTTTGAGCTTGTGCAAAAACGGCACATAAAAGCATGATAAATAGAATCGTGTAGTTTTTCTTCATGGTCTTAAGATTAATATTCTGATGGGACAAAAGTATGGGTTTCCTGAGTGACGGATGTCGACAAATTCTTTTTCTATGTGGAAGTTTAGGTCTTACTGTGTTATTTTTTAATATTTTTTTTCTATTTTCGCATTAGAATAGAGAAAAAAGAATGCTGGTGGTTACAGAAACTTCTCATATACTCATTAGTATTAGGCTTAATGAACGGGAGTTCCATAATGTTTTTGATAAATATTATGTGGCACTTTGTTTATTTGCGAACCAATATACAGAAAATGAAGAAACTTCTGCTGACATCGTACAAGATTCCTTTGCTAAATTATGGCAAATCAGAGATGATTTTTTCTATTTGCATCAAGTCAAAGCTTTCCTTTATACAGCCGTGCGCAATAAGGCGTTGAATGAATTGGAGCATTCTAAGGTAGTATTTGAATATGCTCAAAAAGTTATTGAAAAGAAAAAGGATTCTTTCTTCCATGATGCAGTAGTAGAAGAAGAGACTTATCGGATTCTGGCAGAGGCTATTGACAAACTTCCTGATCAGATGCGGGCTATTATGCGATTGGCTATGGAAGGAAAAAAGAATGCTGAAATAGCTGAGCAATTAAATGTATCTGTTGAAACTGTACATACTCTTAAAAAGATTGCATACAAAAAGCTTCGTATATATCTGAAAGAGTATTACTATTTCCTTATACTTTTTTATTTATAAACGTGCAACCTGTCACTTTGATTTCTCTCTATAGCATTAGAGGAAAACAGAATTTTAGACTAATTTCTTATCACCTCCATACCCTCTCCCTGTCTGCTCCATACCAAGCCCATACCAACTCCTTCTGTATAGGTACGGAGCAAACACGGACTTGATGCGGTTTTAATCATAAGGAACAGGAAAAATAGAACAAATTATCTTTTTTCCGCGAGAGTACTATGCCTCTTATTCTTTTGTGGATAATTGTAACACAACCATTTCACTTTCCGTTCCTATCCTGAAAGGAGGTCCCCAAAGAGATAATCCACTGGAAACATATATATGGCTGTTTCCCCACTGGCGATAGCCATGACTTTGTTCGTAGATGTAGTCTGTTACCAAGCTCATAGGCCATACTTGTCCTCGATGGGTATGTCCACTAAATTGCAGGTCGACACCGGCTGTTTCACTTTCAGTCAGTTTATAGGGCTGATGGTCTAACAAGATAATAGGCTTGTTTTTATCTACATTTGCCATCAGCTCTTGCAATGAACGGCGGGCAGTGTTCGATCGGTCATCGCGTCCTATCAATTGTATACCACTGGGGAGTGTGACTATTGAATCGCGCAACAACTGTATGGGAGTGCCTTGTATAAATCGTGCACTTGCATTCATGCCACTGATATATTCGTGATTACCGGGAACCATGTAAATACCTAACGGTGCTTTTAATTCGGACAGTTCCTCCATCATGTTTTCAGCATAAAGAGGCACTACACTGTTGTCAATCAAGTCACCTCCGATCAGAATTAAATCCGGATTTTGCTCGTTAATCATCTTCACGTATCGCTTTAAAGCCGTTTTCCCGGTTCCATATCCGAGATGTAGGTCACTCACGGCGGCTATTTTAATAGGTTGCCGGTCACCGGTCAAAGGTTTGTTGAGGGCGATATTGACTATGTTCGTTTTAGGGTGGCGATAATTATAGTACCCATATCCTAATAAGATGACTGTAAATAGCAAAGAGACGACGAAGCTGTAGTTGAAAGGGATACGGCATAGTTTCAACAGATCGAATGCGAGTAGGAATAAGACCATATATAAGGTGAATATTAGCCAGCCAGTGCCTATTTCATACATTGTATGAGATAAGAAAACCGGCATTTTTATGTTACGGGTCAGCATCGTTCCCACGATGGATAGAGCTGCGAGCCAAAACAAAATAGCCAACGGGATTTTGATTCCAACAGGAAGTCCGGATAACGCTTGTGCACCTCTATAGAATACATAGGTGTTTCCGCCAAGATATATGGTGATGAGGATAATGAAGAATATCGGCATAAAATAGATGTATTAAAATTGAGTGGCAAAAGTAGTTTAATTCTTGATAAAGAAGGAATAAACTACTGATATAAACCTAAAAATTGCATAATAAGATCGGCATTTTGAATTTTCTTAGGAAAAAAATGCTTTTTGATTCACCATGATTTTAATTATGCCTGTTTTATTATAAAAGACAACGAAAAAAGTTCAATTTATGATAAAACAGGATTTTCATATATCTAATATTATTGCCAGACACTTATCGGGTGAAATCACTCCTGAAGAAAACGCTCAACTGGAGAAATGGCGAAAAGCAGATTCCGCTCACGAAGCACTCTTTCAGAAAATTTGCAGTAAAGAGAATTTGAAAAAGCATGTGGAAAGTGGTACGTCTTTCAACACTGCAACCGGTTGGATGGAGGTGCAAAAGCGCATCAGAAAGAGTAATAACCGGGAACGGATGATAAAAATCCTCAGTTATGCCGCTGCTGTTTTAGTACCGGTCTTTTTTGTTGGCATCTCACTAAAATACACTACTCACGACTATTTTTCTAACAAGTCCGTGCTGATAGCCCAACCTATATTGCCGGGAGCGGCCAAAGCAATATTGACTTTGGATAATGGGGAGACTATCAATCTGAATAAAGAAACGGCAGATGCTTTACAAACAATAGAGGGAACGAACATTCAGATAGATTCAACCACCCTGAATTATCAGTTGGCACAGAGTACATCTGTCTCTCCAAAACCTGTATATAATAAGGTGGAGATTCCCCGTGGCGGTGAGTATGCATTAGTGTTGAGTGATGGAACAAAGGTGCATTTAAATTCAATGAGTAGCCTCCGTTTTCCGGTAGCATTTACTACGGGTAAGAGAGAAGTCGAGCTACAAGGTGAAGCCTATTTTGAAGTGAGTAAAACCGGGCAGCCTTTTATTGTAAATGCCAATGGCATGCAGGTTGAAGTATTGGGTACGACTTTCAATATCTCCGCTTATCCCGATGAGGAGTACCAGACCACCCTAGTAAACGGATCTGTAAAGGTCAGTGCCGAAAAGGGTGAAAGCCTTATACTGAAACCGTCGCAACAAGCTACCATCGCTTTGGGAAGTAATTCCATACAGGTGCGAACGGTAGATACTTCATTCTATACTTCATGGGTGAAGGGGAAGATCAACTTCAAAGATCAACGCTTGGAAGATATCATGAAGACACTTTCACGTTGGTATGACATGAACGTAGTTTACGAAAATGAAAAACTCAAGAATATACGTTTCGGTTGTAATCTGAATCGTTATGAAGAAATAACTCCTTTCGTCAAGTTACTGGAAAAGACAGAAGAAGTACACGTGAAAATCGAAGGTAATACAATAACATTCCATAATTAACCCAAAAAAGATTACTATGAACAAGAAAGAACACAAGAATCAAGCTGAAAGAAGTAGTAGACGTTTATGGATAACGTTACTATTTTTTTGTTTCACAGTTACCGGTTTTATGCAGGCTGCCAATGCAGTGTTTGCACAAGCCACTGTCACAGCAACTTTTAAGAATGCCACTCTTAACGAAGTGCTGTGGGAAGTTCAGAGACAAACTGATTTCACCTTTGTGTATAGCACTGAAGAGGTGAAAAATGTAAAAGTAGAAAAGTTGATTGTGAATCATGAAAAGATTGCTGATGTGCTGGATAAATGCCTGAAAGGTAGTGGGCTGACTTATACGGTTCATGAAGGTGTCATCGCTATTAAGCCTGCTTCTAAGGTTGAAGCTGTAGCTGCTCCCCAGCAAGAGGTTAAAGTGAGTGGAAGCGTTGTAGATGAGACGGGTGAATCTGTTATCGGAGCCAATGTACTGGTAAAAGGTACTACCAACGGTTGTACCACCGATCTGGACGGGCATTTTTCTCTTGATGTGGATCATCTGCCTGTTACTTTGATTGTTTCTTATGTAGGCTATATCCGTCAGGAAGTTAAAGTTATTTCTGCAAAGATGGTTAAAGTGGAAATGGTACCGGATAACAATTTGATGGATGAAGTGGTCGTTACCGGTTATGGTACCTTCAAGAAATCTGCTTATGCCGGTTCTGCTTCCAGTGTAAAAGGAGAGACACTGAAAGATGTTCCTGCTATTTCTTTCAAGGACCTGTTGCAAGGCAATGCGCCGGGTGTGCAGTTCACATCATCTTCCGGCCAGCCAGGTGCCTCTTCTTCATTGAGGATTCGTGGTATGGGGTCTTTTAACGCCAGTAATTCTCCTCTTTATGTGATAGACGGAGTACCGATGCGCTCAGGTACTATCAATACGATGAGTTCGGATGCGGGGCTTGATATCATGTCGACTATCAATAGCTCCGACATCGAGAGTGTTACAGTCATTAAAGATGCCGCTGCCGCTTCTCTTTACGGTTCGCGTGCTGCCAACGGCGTTGTATTGATTACGACAAAGAAAGGTAAGGCGGGCAAAGCCTCCATCTCATTGAAAGCTGATTGGGGTAGTTCTGATTTTGCTATGGATTATCGTCCTGTCATGGGTGGAGAGGAACGTCGCCAATATATTTATGACGGTTTGGTGGCAGGTCAGATAAAGAAAGGTAAGAGCGAAGCTGATGCAATGGCTTATGCCGACGGAAAGATTGATAACTATGCTCCGGTTCCCTGGTGTGGATATGTGGACTGGGATGATATTATGTTTCAGAAAGGAAATCATCAGTCCTATGAAGCCTCTCTTTCAGGAGGTACGGACAGATTTAAGTACTACTCTTCGCTTTCTTATTTGAAACAGGACGGTATTGCCATCAATTCCGGTCTGGAACGTATCAGTGGAAGACTGAATGTTGATTTTCGAGTTACTGACAAGCTTAAGTTAGGTGCCAATGTTCTGTTTGCCACTGTCAATCAGGATGTGTATAGCGAAGGTACTTCTTATTCTTCTCCTTTCTATACTTCACGTAACGCCGTCGTCCCTTCCGATCCTGTTTACAATGAAGATGGTAGTTGGAACCGTGATTTTATCCGCAACAGTGACCGTAATCCGGCATTGGCGGCAACTTATGATTATCAGCGCGAATATGTGACCCGCACGTTCAATACCATCTACGGTGAATATGAGTTCATCAAGGATCTGAAGTTCAAGTCTACCTTGAGCTATGATTATGTTAACACGAAAGGCAATGACTGGAAGGATCCGCGTACCTCTAATGGCGATGACATCAATGGTGGCATGAGCAAGAAGTTCTATGAGTACAAGAAAATGGTATGGGCCAACCAGTTGAGTTATAAAATGTCTATAGCCGCGGATCATCATCTTGATGCATTGGCAGGATATGAGATTGATGACCAGTATCGCGACTACTTATCCGGTTATGCCACTAATTTTGCCACTTACGACAAAAACCAGATCAGTAATGGTATGAAGACCGAATCGGTGGGTGGCAGCGATACGCGTACCCGTATGGTATCTTATCTGTTCCGCCTGAATTACGACTATAAAAACAAATATTATCTGGGTGGCAGTTTCCGTATGGATGGCAGTTCCCGTTTTCTCAAAGATAATCGTTGGGGTAGCTTCTGGTCGATATCTGCCGCATGGCGTGTGATTGAGGAAAGCTTTATGGACTCTGTCAAGGATTGGCTGACTGACCTGAAGATACGTGCTTCTTATGGTGTGAATGGTACTCTTCCTACTGACTATTTCGGATACAGAGGACTGAGCAGTCTGACCAATGGATATTTGGAACAGCCGGGCATTATTCAGTCGCAACTTAAGAACGATGATTTGCAATGGGAAACCAACTATAACCTGAATCTGGGGTTGGATTTCAGTCTGTGGAACCGTCTGAATGTTACGTTGGAATATTATACCCGTACCACTAAAAATCTGTTGATGGACCGTCCTATCTCTATGACAACCGGTTTTGGCAGTTATCTGATGAATATCGGTAAAGTTTCGAATAAAGGAGTGGAACTGGAAATTAATTCTACTAATATCCGGACAAAAGATTTCTCATGGAACACCACATTCAATATTTCACACAATAAGAATGAGATTGTGACACTCGATGGCATGCAAACAGAAATTATTAAAGGAACTCAGATTCGCAAAGTCGGCAAATCATTCCGTACGTTCTATATGAAAGAATTTGCCGGTATCAATCCGGAAACCGGTGCTCCGCAGTTCTATACGAATGACGTGGACGAGAATGGTAACTATAAAAAAGAGATTACTGAAGTTATAGATGAGGCACATGCCATTGTGTTGGACAAGCATGCGGAGCCTAATGTGATAGGCGGCTTGTCAAATACTTTACGCTATAAATGGTTTGATTTCAACTTTATGTTCTCTTACCAGTTTGGTGGTTACTCTTATGATACTTGGGCACAAAAGACCGAACACGGAGGCAACGATCTGGAGGCTAATATTCCGACTTACTATAAGAACAGTTGGAGGAAGCCGGGAGATGTTACCAAGTATGAATTATTTTACGAAAAGCCGAATGTAGCTATGAATAAGGTGACAACGACGCGCAGACTGCACAGTACTGATTTTATCCGTCTGAAGACTTTGACATTCGGCGTGACCATCCCGAAAGAGTGGACCCGTACAATCGGTATTGAGAATGTACGCTTGTATGCATCAGCCAATAATCTTTGGACTTGGGCAGCATACGATTATTACGATCCGGAAGCCGTCAGCGGTGGTACTGCTATCTGGGGAACCCCTCCTTTAAAGACTGTGACTTTCGGCGTAAACATTAATTTCTAACCGTTAAAAAACTTGATATTATGAAGCTATTAAAATATTTATTTATCAGTTCTGTATTGTTCTTCGTAAGTTCTTGCGGAAACGATTGGTTGGATCTGGATCCTTCCACTTCGATAGATACTGAAACCAGTATTAAGATATTGTCGGATGTTGAGTTTACCTTGAATGGTATTTATAGCACGATGCAAAGCTCGGATGCCTACTCCGGTCGGCTGGTATATTATGGAGACGTGACGGGAGATGATATGCAGGCGGTTAGTTCTACCAAACGTGTGGCCGACTATTATCGTTTCAATTTTACAAAAGATAATGGCCCTACTTCTCACTGGTCTTATCTTTATTCTATCATTCAGAATTGTAATCTGATTCTGATGAACATTGACAAACTTGTCATTGATGAAGAAGATACCGAATACAGAGATGACCTGAAAGGCGAAGCTTTGGCAATCCGTGGGCTGGCCTTATTCGACTTGACCCGTATCTTCGGCTATCCCTATACCAAAGATAACGGAGCATCATTGGGGGTGCCCATTGTGGAAGGATTGTCCACTATTGAAAGTAAACCCTCCCGAAACACCGTAGCTCAGTGCTATACGAAGGTGATTTCCGATCTTACCGAAAGCATTGGTTTGCTGAGCGGTGATTTTAATAAGGGTAAAATTAATAAATGGGGAGCAATGGCATTACTCAGCCGCGTATATCTCTACAAGAATGATAACACTAATGCACTGAAAATGGCGAAAGATGCCATTAAGGGAGCGGAAAAAGAAGGCTATGCCTTGTGGACCAATGAAGAATATCCCACAGCATGGAGTAATGATGCGTCTGCCTCCAATCCGGGTGAAGTCTTGTTCGAAATCGTGAACCTTACTACTGATAGCCCGGGTAAGGAGAGTATGGGCTATCTGAATTCTAAGGATGGTTATGATGACATGTGCATCACTTGTTCCTTCTATCAGTTCCTGAAGAAAGATCCTAAAGATATACGTCTTAAATTGTTGAGTTTCGATAAGAAATATTATGCTTATGTCTTTAAGTATCAACCGCAGCAGAATGAAAGTATCACGGATGCCAATATTCCGCTTATTCGTCTGTCAGAAGTTTATCTGATTGCGGCTGAGGCAGCTGTCAAGTTGGGCGATAATGCCACAGCGATTGAGTATCTCGATCCGATTGTGAAGCGTGCTAATCCGGAAAACACAGTAGTGGGACAGACCATTACTCTGGAAAGAGTGCTGGATGAACGCCGTAAAGAACTGGTTGCCGAAGGACACCGCATGTATGACGCTATCAGAAATGGATTGACAGTAGAGCGTAAGGATGTAAAAGACAGCAATCTGAGTAAAACCAAACATGATACGAAGTATATGACCTATGACTGGAATTTCTATATGATTGTACTTCCTGTTCCCAAGAAGGAAATGGATGCCAATCCTAATATGGAACAGAATCCTGGATATGGTGGAAGATAATTTTAATAAATGATATATGATGAGTAAAACAAGTTTCACGAAGTACTTTCTTATCGCATTTACTCTAATGTTCATCAGTTCCGGCCTTAGTGCCGGAACTTTTGGTTCAGACGGTAATAAGAAGAAAGATAAAGAGAAAAAAGAAGAGTTATCGGCTGACGGACCGTATGTGCTTTATCAGCCTGATGGTAAAACGCGTGTCATCAGTGTCGATAAGAAAGGGAAAATTACCGATACGACTTATGTTGCACTACCTGAAGATTTTATCTTGCATGTGGTAGATCATAAGGGGCGGTTTCCGTTTGATGTGAGATTGCATCCGGTGAAACGTCCCGATTGGAAATATCGGCAACCGGAAAAAGTGTTTGTTATGTCCGACCCGCATGGCAAGTTGGATTGTGTTATTAGTTTGTTGCAGGGTAATGGGATTATTGATAAAAACTACAATTGGAGCTTTGGTAATAATCATCTGATGGTTATCGGTGATATTTTCGATCGTGGAAAAGATGTACCGCAAATATTCTGGCTGTTTTATAAGTTAGAAGATGAGGCTGCAAAAGCAGGTGGAACTGTTTCTTTCCTGTTAGGGAACCATGAGCCGCTGGTGCTGGCTAATGACTTACGCTATACGAAAGATAAATATAAAGTGCTGGCACAGAAATTGAATATGAATTACCCTGAACTTTTTGGATCCGATACTGAATTGGGTAAATGGTTAGGTACCCGTAATACGATGCAGATTATAGGTCGTGATCTTTATGTTCATGCCGGGTTAGGCAAGAATTTTTATGATCGTAATCTAAGTATCCCTACCGTGAACGAAGAAATGAGTAAAGCCCTTTTCATGAATAAGAAAGAACGCAGGGCTCTTTCTCCATTGACCGCATTTCTGTATGGTAACGACGGTCCCATCTGGTATCGTGGGCTTGTGCGTACAGATGCCAAGTATCATCCAATGGCGCAGGACAGCCTGCAAATGGTGATGGAACGCTATAAAGTCAAACACATTATCGTAGGGCATACCATCTTCAAGGATATTTCTACTTTCTATGATGGCAAGGTTATCGGTGTCAATGTAGACAATAAAGAAAATCAGAAGAAGAAACGGGGCCGTGCATTGCTGATTGATAAGAATACTTACTTTGTTGTGGGTGATAAAGGCATTCTGCGGAAATTGTAGGAACACTTTTCATTGTTTTTAGTCTTCTTGTTATACCTTTATCTTTTAATTCCATATCTTTGTCGTAATAATTAGAAAAAGACATAATAAGAAGACTATGATAGAAATTACTGATGCCGCCTTGCGCAAAGCAGCAGGCGAGGGAATGGATACTTTTATTCAGGTATTTACCGACAGATATAAAGAAGTGATAGGTGGTGAGCTGACCGCTGAGTCCATGCCGTTGCTGACAGGTGAGCAGCACACTTTGCTTGCTTACCAGATATTCCGTGATGAAGTAATGGATGGCGGTTTCTGCCAGTTGATACAGAATGGGTATGGGGGGTATATTTTTGCCAATCCGTTTGCTAAAGTGATGCGTCTGTGGGGAGCAGAAGATTTCGGTAAACTGGTATATAGAGCTAAAAAGATTTATGATGCCCATCGTGAAGATTTGGAACGGGAGCGTACAGATGATGAATTCATGGCTATGTACGAGCAATATGAAGCTTTCGATGAACTGGAAGAAGAATTCTTGGAAAAAGAGGAAGGCATAACAGCTTTGATAGCCGGTTATGTAGATGAGCATTTGGAATTGTTTGCTAAAATCGTCTGATAAGGGCGATTTTTATCCCTAAAAATGAATGCAAAAACCCAATGCGGGTTGTGTCTGAAGCATTCCGTTGGGTAAAGCCATTTGGATGTTCGAACTACTGAGTGAGAATTCTATTGCTTGTTTAGCTCGCTTTTTATTGATATTGGCAAGAACGAATAGTGGAATGCTGGCTACTGTTATACCCACACTGGTGTAAAATACCGCTTTCCATGATTGGGTGTTTTTGTAGAGAGAATCATCAAAAGCTCCGCCCATCAAGCCTGTTGTCATTCCGGCAAGCCCTATGCCCAATGCTGTACATGCGCCAATTCTGAACAGTCTGTGTTTTCTCCATAATTGTGGGTCAAGTTCTGTGCCGAGTGCAGTTGCAATAGCTTTTTGTCTGTTTTTAACGGCAAATACAAAAAGAGGAATACTGCTTACGGTCAGTCCGGCTCCTGCACAGATAACGATGCCGAAGCCTTCTCCGTCTCCACCGGACTCATAGCCGGAAACTACGGCACCGACGAATCCTACAACCATTGTAGGAACACCTATTCCGAGTGTTGTCCAGCCACAGGCTTTTAATCTCTTATGCTTTTTCCAATATCTGGTTTGTTTATACTTATCTTGTGAAACCATTTTATTTTTTGCAACATAAGTTGTTGTAGTACTTGATGAGATATAGTTCTTCATAGATAAAGAATCCATATTTACTGCTCTGGAAGATATTGTGAGAAACAACAATATGAGACAGAAAACGTACCGTGCCGGATACGAAGAATCGTTTCCACCTTTTTTTATTTCCGGTGTAGCAGTCCTTTTATGGGAGATGATGTGAAATTTAGAATGGACCATAATCTTAAGTATGAGTTTGATATGAATAAACCTCTTGACAGAGGTCACCATGAGTCAACGGAAACAAAGTTACTGAAATTTATTATTTGGAAGATAAGTTTTGCAGAAAAGATATTCTTCTGCTAAAGAGTCTATACATTAAAACCTGAAGATAAATTTCCTTTCCTTTAGTCCTTTTTGTGAGCATCCTTAGTTCTTAATGTGTATATCCTTAGGAGTAAATGTGGTTGGGCTTTATGTAAAACTTCGTCCCGCAACTGCAGGCTGTCTGGTTTCTATCTGCAGGCTGTCTGTCCCGCAGTTGGAAACCGGACAGTCTGCAATTGGAAACCAAAGATTAAAATATGGCATAGTAACAAAAAGAATAAGGCAAAGTAATATTTAGCCTTAATCTCGTTGCTATTAGTCTGTGGCTGAGAGGATGTTCGCCACAAGCAATTGTTTTAGTTATTGCACTTTTCTCTCTTCGGTACTCTGTTTTTTGTAAATTGATGTTAAATAAGGAGTGGAATGTGCAGTATTTAGATTAATATTTCATTTACTCTTAAAAACAATGAAAAAATGGAGAGAGTGCGGTGTTACTCGATTCTTTTATCTAAATTTGCAAACTCTAATATTTATAGAACAATGAAAATGGCTAAGTTTAAAATCTGGATGGTTGCCCTGACCTTAATAATGGGTGTTTCTTTTACTTCTTGCATGAATTCTGATAATGATACTACTAGATATGGGGGAACTCTTGCAAAAGTGTACTCTATGTATGGTATGAATTATTATTTTAAAACAGCAGATGGATTAACTATTACTCCTACTGCCACTTCTGTAGCAGAGTTAGAAGCTAGAGGTTTTAAATTTTCTGAAGTAGAGGGTCAAGTGGTGCAAATTTCATATCAATGGGACTCTTCCGTATTAGAGATTCCTGATAATGCAACTAAGATAGAGGGGGTTACGCTTACTGGTATTATAAGTTTGGATAGTCAAGTCGAAGTTGTTGATGAACCGGGTGCTGCAAATGATTCTATTAGTGATACACCTATTATTTCTCTGAAGAAGGAAGCATCTAGTAATTTTACTTATGAACCATATTATTTTGATACGAATACGTTAATGCTTCCAATAAATTATTATATACAAACTAAACCTCACTCTTTTACTTTGGTATATTATCCCAACGAAGAAATGAGTGATGGTATTATAAAGCTTTATTTGCGTCATAAAAAAAGTGGTGATAATATGACTACTGGCAGTCCGACATCTTGGGATTATGCGCTTAATGGTTCAACATATTTATATTATCGCTCATTCAATTTGCAGAAAATTGCATATTCTACAAGTGGATCACTTGATAAGGTTATTATTGTGGCAGAAGAAAATGCCAATTCAGTAGAATTGGATGATAATAATAATAAAACCAATGAATATACTGTAGAATACAAAGAAATTAAATAATATAATTTGGATTACAAAGCATTATTCCATATAGCAATGTTACTGATTTCCTCTCCGGCCAAGGCCTGGGAGGAAATTCGTTTGGAGGAGGATAGGCGAAAAGTATTTACTGCTTTTGTCTATCCTATGATTGGTTTATGCGGATTGTCCGTCTTTATCGGCTCTTTGTTGGCGAAGGGTTGGGGCGGTCCCGAAAGTTTTCAATATGCCATGACGCAATGTTGCGCGGTGGCAGTATCCCTCTTTGGAGGGTATTTTCTGGCGGCGTATCTCATAAATGGGATGCGCGTTAAAATGTTTATGATGGACAGTGACATACCCTTGACGCAACAGTTTGCGGGCTATGCGCTGGTTGTTCTTTTCTTGCTCCAGATTATTATCGGCATATTGCCGGACTTTAATATCATCGGATTGCTGTTGCAGTTCTATATTGTGTATGTGGTGTGGGAGGGGGCTTCCACGTTGATGGAAGTAGAAGAAAAAGACCGGTTACGGTTTACAATCATTTCTTCCATCCTACTCATTGCCTGTCCTATGCTCATTCAGTTTATATTCAACAAGCTGACGATGGTGCTTAATTAACGTTTGAAATCATGAAACAAGCTCCTGTTAATATAAAAAATAAGCGCGCTACATTCGATTACGAATTGGTAGACACTTATACCGCGGGTATTGTGCTCACGGGTACGGAAATTAAATCGATCCGCATGGGTAAAGCAAGCCTTGTGGATACCTTCTGCTACTTTGCCAATGGCGAGCTGTGGGTGAAGAATATGCATATTTCTGAATATTTCTACGGTTCGTACAATAACCATTCAGCACGCAGGGAGCGTAAACTCTTACTTACCAAAAAAGAACTTGATAAACTGGCGCGTGGAGCGAAAGATCCCGGCTTTACGATGGTTCCTGTTCGTATGTTTATTAATGAAAAAGGACTTGCCAAAGTGGTGGTAGCCCTTGCCAAAGGTAAAAAGCAATACGACAAGCGCGAAGCGTTGAAAGAGAAAGATGACAAACGCGATATGGCGCGGATGTTTAAGAGATGATTGTTTAACGTGGTAATGTGATAACGTGATAATGTGATAGAGTAATATCACTTTACCACTTTATCACATTACCATTCTATCACTAAATACAAATGGTTTCTATTGAAAAGTTGGTGCGTGAGCGCATCCTTATTTTAGACGGTGCTATGGGCACCATGATACAACGGTACAACTTAACAGAGGAAGATTTCAGGGGAGAACGTTTTGCCGGTATCCCCGGGCAGATGAAAGGAAACAATGACCTGCTTTGTCTGACGCGCCCTGATGTGATACAGGATATACACCGTAAATATCTCATGGCAGGTGCCGATATCATTGAAACCAATACGTTTAGCTCTACCAGTGTCAGTATGGCCGATTATCATGTGCAGGAGTATGTACGTGAGATGAATCTGGCTGCCGTTAGACTGGCACGTGAAGTAGCTGATGAATTTTCCACACCTGATAAACCACGTTTTGTAGCCGGTTCCATCGGACCTACCAATAAGACTTGTTCCATGAGTCCCGATGTGAATAATCCGGCTATGCGTGCGCTGACTTACGATGAACTTGCCGATGCCTATCGGGAACAGATGGAAGCCTTGCTGGAAGGTGGAGTGGATGCTCTGCTGATAGAAACCATCTTCGATACATTGAACGCCAAAGCAGCTATCTTTGCCGCCGAAAAGGCGATGGAGGCTACAGGTATTCAAGTTCCTGTTATGCTGTCCGTTACTGTATCTGATACAGGTGGACGCACTCTGTCGGGACAGACTTTGGAGGCTTTTCTTGCCTCCGTTCAGCATGCCAATATCTTTTCGGTAGGTTTGAACTGTTCCTTTGGTGCTCGTCAGTTGAAACCTTTCCTGGAACAGCTTGCTGCCCGTGCTCCTTATTATATCAGTGCATACCCCAACGCGGGATTGCCCAACAGCCTGGGGCAATACGACCAGACGCCTGCCGATATGGCGCATGAAGTGAAAGAATATATCCAAGAAGGGCTGATAAACATCATTGGCGGTTGCTGTGGTACGACCGATGCGTACATTGCCGAATATCCTGCCCTGATAGCCGGTGCTGCTCCCCATGTTCCTGCTCCGAAACCCGAAAGTCTTTGGCTTTCCGGCTTGGAATTGCTGGAGGTGACTCCTGAGAAGAACTTTATCAATGTGGGAGAACGCTGCAATGTGGCCGGTTCCCGCAAGTTCCTGCGTCTGGTTAATGAAAAGAAATACGATGAAGCCCTCAGCATTGCCCGTCAGCAAGTAGAAGACGGGGCGCAGATTATCGACGTAAATATGGACGACGGTCTGCTGGATGCACAGGCTGAAATGACTACTTTCCTCAATCTGATTGCTTCCGAGCCGGAGATTGCCCGTGTTCCTGTGATGATTGACTCTTCCAAATGGGATGTAATTGTTGCCGGATTGAAGTGTTTGCAAGGAAAGTCCATTGTGAATTCAATCTCTCTGAAAGAGGGAGAGGAAAAGTTTCTGGAACATGCCCGTACAATCAGGCAATATGGTGCAGCTACTGTAGTAATGGCTTTTGATGAAAAAGGACAGGCGGATACGTACGAACGTAAGATTGAAGTGTGTGCACGTGCTTATCAGCTTTTGGTTGAGAAAGTGGGATTCAATCCTCATGATATAATTTTTGACCCCAACGTCCTTGCTGTGGCTACGGGTATGGACGAACATAATAATTATGCTGTAGACTTCATCCGGGCTACCGGTTGGATACGTAAGAACTTGCCGGGTGCGCATGTCAGTGGTGGCGTCAGCAATTTGTCATTCTCTTTCCGTGGCAACAATTATATCCGTGAAGCCATGCATGCGGTGTTCCTTTATCATGCCATCCGTGAAGGAATGGACATGGGGATCGTAAATCCGGCTACGGCTGTGCTTTATACTGATATTCCTGCCGATATACTGGAACGCATAGAGGATGTGGTTTTAAACCGTCGTCCCGATGCTGCCGAGCGTCTGATAGAAACTGCTGAACAACTGAAAGCTGCTGCCGAACAACAGAAAGGTAATGTCACTGATAAACAAGTTGCCCCTCTTTCATGGCGTAATGGAACTAGTGTGGAAGAACGCTTGAAACATGCTTTGACGAAAGGAATTGGTGACTATCTGGAGGAAGACTTGGCAGAAGCCCTGAAGCTCTATCCGAAAGCAGTGGATATCATCGAAGGTCCCTTAATGGCAGGTATGAACTATGTAGGTGAGCTCTTTGGTGCCGGAAAAATGTTTTTGCCCCAGGTGGTGAAAACTGCTCGTACCATGAAGAAAGCCGTTGCCATTCTTCAGCCTGTAATTGAAGCGGAAAAACAGGAAGGCTCCGCTTCTGCCGGAAAAGTCCTGCTTGCCACGGTGAAAGGTGATGTGCATGATATAGGTAAGAATATTGTTTCCGTGGTCATGGCCTGCAATGGTTATGAGATCATAGACCTTGGTGTGATGGTACCTGCCGAAACGATTGTTCAGCGTGCCCTGGAAGAAAAGGTGGATATGATTGGACTTAGTGGTCTGATAACTCCATCATTGGAAGAAATGGTACACGTGGCTATGGAATTGGAAAAGGCAGGTGCCGATATTCCTTTATTAATAGGTGGCGCCACTACTTCCCGACTGCATACAGCATTGAAAATAGCTCCCGTCTATCATGCTCCTGTGGTTCATCTGAAAGATGCCTCGCAGAATGCAACGGTAGCCGCCCGCTTGATGAATCCGAAAGCCAAAGAAGAATTAAAAGAAAAATTAAGTTCAGAATATCAGCAGTTGCGTGAAAAGAACGCTGCGCAAGCACCAAAGACAGTTCCGTTGGAGGAAGCGCAGAAGAATAAGCTGAATTTATTTTAGCTTATTCACTTCTTTATCTTCTTCTTATATGTCTCATACCTCCCCATAATATCCCTCACAAAGTTATATGTCTCTATTCCACGGAAGTATCCGTTTTTGCAGACAGGGTCGGTGAAGTATTCTTCATTACTTTTTAATAAAATGAAGTTCTCTACATTATCTTTCCAGACATATTTGTTCTTTCCATATTTTTCAGCCAGTGCCATTGCATCCAGCACATGCCCGATACCTGAATTGTAGGAAGCAAGTACAAAGTTGAGCCGTTCCTCTCTCGGTACTGAAGAGAAGCTCTTACTGGTAGCATTGATATATTTTACGGCAGCTTTCACACTCTCTTCCGGGTTCTGTTCTTTTCCTTCAGGGATTCCCATGGCGCGCGCTGTGGCAGGCATCAGTTGCATTAGTCCTTTGGCTCCGGCCCATGAAACGGCTGTTGTATCAAAGTTGGACTCTGTATAGGCCAGAGAGGCAAGCAACCGCCAATCCCAGTCTATTTCCGAAGCATACTTTTTGAACAATTCGTCGAAGTGTGAAATCTTTCCCTCACGAAGAGAAAGGATAGAAGTGTGTGGAGTCGCTTTGCTGATCTCAAAATATCTTTTCATACTGGCAGTGTAGGCGGGAGAAGTCATATTCTCTTCATGCCATTTATTAGCGGCGGCTGCCAGTTCCGGACTATCCTTGCGCACTGCCCAGGAAGCCCTTTGGTCGAAACTGATGGATAATTTAATATTCAGATTGGGGTAATACGTTGTGTTAAGCTTGGCTACGTCATTATCGGCTACCGTATAAGGAATCTTTCCCTGGGATACTTGTGTGATGAGATCTTCTACTGAAATGCTGTCATTAGTCACTTTGTGGATATGGATGCCGCCACCGAGTTCTTTATCCAGATTTACCAAACGGTCGTAATATTTTCCGGGCTTTACATATACATCCTTGCCTATCAGTTCCGTTACATCCGTCAGCGGTTTTGTTTTCCCGCCTGCGCGTTGCACAATAACTTGGTGTGTGATTACTTCTTCACCGCAATAGATCAGACTGTCTTTTAATTCCTTCGTGATGGGGACATTATAGGCAATGATGTCTCCTTCGCCTGCCAGTAACTTGTTTATAAGTCCCTGTACATTCCTTGCCACCACTACGCGCAGTTTTACCCCGAGACTTTTGGCAAACTGTTCACTCAACTCGTACTGGAACCCCATTTCCTGGCCACGATAGTTGAAGTAAGAAGTAGAACTGTATAGCGTCAGTACAACGAGTTCACCGCTATCTTTTATCTGTTGCAAATCGCCCACAGCTTCATCGGGCATGGAACCATGCCGTTTATTTCCGCACCCCGACAGGCAGCACAGACATAGCAAGAATATTAAGATACTTCTATTCATTCAAATATATAAATAACTGAGACGCCTCAGTTGTTCATTTATCAGAGATGCTTCTTTATATACATCGTCAGAATATCGATTGCCACCTGATTGTTTCCCCCTTCGGGTATGATCAGGTCCGCATATCGTTTGCACGGTTCGATGAATTGCAGGTGCATAGGCTTTAAGATACGGGTATAACGTTCCATAACAGCTTCTGCCGTACGTCCGCGCTCCACTACATCCCGTTGTATGACACGAATCAGACGTTCGTCCGGATCAGCATCCACAAAGATCTTAAGGTCCATCATGCTACGCAGTTTCTTGTCGCACAGGGCAAGAATCCCTTCAATAATCACTACTTCCCGCGGTTCGATATGAATCGTTTCGGGCTCTCGTGTACAGGTAAGATACGAGTAGGTAGGTTGTTCAATGCTTTTCCCTTCACGCAGCATGGCTACGTGTTTGGATAAAAGCCCCCAATCGAAGGCATCCGGGTGGTCAAAGTTGATGTTCTGTCGTTCTTCTACAGGTACATGGCTACTGTCCTTATAGTAAGAGTCTTGCGGTAACAGTACCACTTCACCTGCCGGCAGGCTTTCAATGATTTTACGTACGACGGTGGTTTTTCCCGAGCCAGTTCCGCCTGCAATTCCTATTATTAACATCCGTTTAAGTGTATATTTAAAACAAAACGAGTATTTTTGCGGTTAATATTAATCGCTTCGGTTGACAAATATATAGATAAATCATTAAAATTGCAAAGTTATGGTCAAACACATTGTATTATTTAAATTAAAAGACGAAGTTCCGGCTGACAAAAAGCTGACAGCAATGAAAGAATTCAAGGCCGCTATCGAGGCTTTGCCAGCTAAAATATCTGTTATACGTAAGATAGAAGTTGGACTCAATATGAATCCCGGTGAAACTTGGAGCATTGCCCTCTACAGCGAATTTGATACGTTGGACGACGTGAAATTCTATGCTACTCATCCTGAGCATGTGGCAGCAGGCAAGCTGATTGCTGATGTAAAGGAGAATCGCGCTTGTGTTGACTACGAAACAATTGACAATTGACAATTCGTAATTTGTAATTCGTAACTCGTTATTAAAATCATTGTATGAAGAAAATATTATCCATTTGTCTGTTGCTGATTGCTGTCGTGGCACAAGCGCAGATACAGGAGCCCGTCAAGTTTAAGTCGGAACTGAAGACGCTTGCAGCAGGAGAGGCGGAAATTGTATTTACCGCTACTATCGATAAGGGTTGGCATGTATATTCTACCGACCTGGGCGACGGTGGTCCTATCTCGGCTACCTTCAATGTAGAGAAGATATCCGGTGCTACAGTTGTAGGAAAGTTGCAGCCGAAAGGAAAAGAAATAGCTTCTTATGATAAGTTGTTCGAGATGAACGTACGCTATTTTGAGTCTACGGCACAATTTGTTCAGAAACTAAAGCTCACAGGAGGAGATTATAAGATAGAAGGTTTTCTGGAATACGGTGCTTGTAATGATGAAAACTGTTTGCCTCCTACGCAGGTAGAGTTTAATTTCTCAGGTAAGGCAGAAGCCGCTAAAGGTACAGCAGCTGCAACTCCGGCTGAAAAGGTAACAGCTCCGGCAGAGGAAACGAAACCGGAAACTCAGCCTGTTTCCCAAACTGAAACATCTGCTGATACAGCTTCCACCGGTATAATAGGTGGTGCAGATGGTCCGACGGATATAAATGTGGCGGGCAACATTGATTTGTGGAAACCTGTCATCAATGATCTGCAATCATACGGTGAGACCACTTCACAGGAAGATATGTCATGGTTCTATATCTTTATCACCGGTTTTCTCGGTGGACTGCTGGCATTGTTCACGCCTTGTGTGTGGCCTATTATCCCTATGACGGTAAGTTTCTTCCTGAAACGTTCCAAAGATAAAAAGAAAGGTATTCGTGATGCCTGGACGTATGGTGCTTCCATTGTGGTGATTTACGTAACTTTAGGTTTGGCCATTACGTTGATCTTCGGTGCCAGTGCATTGAATGCACTTTCCACGAATGCCGTGTTCAATATCCTTTTCTGTCTGATGCTGGTTGTGTTTGCAGCTTCTTTCTTCGGAGCTTTCGAACTGACGCTGCCCTCTAAATGGAGCAACGCAGTAGATAGTAAGGCAGAAGCAACAAGCGGTTTGCTCAGTATCTTCCTGATGGCATTTACGCTTTCACTGGTGTCTTTCTCTTGTACAGGTCCTATTATCGGTTTCTTGCTGGTACAGGTATCTACAACGGGTAGCGTGGTAGCTCCGGCTATCGGTATGCTCGGGTTTGCTATTGCTTTGGCATTGCCGTTCACATTGTTCGCCCTGTTCCCGTCCTGGCTGAAGTCTATGCCGAAATCAGGCGGTTGGATGAATGTCATTAAGGTTACTCTCGGTTTCCTGGAACTGGCTTTCGCTCTGAAGTTCCTCTCTGTAGCCGACTTGGCTTATGGCTGGCGCATTCTCGACCGCGAAACGTTCCTGGCATTGTGGATTGTTCTGTTTGCTTTACTGGGCTTCTACCTATTGGGCAAGATCAAGTTCCCACACGATGATGACGATACGAAAGTGGGAGTGGGCCGCTTCTTTATGGCACTTTTCTCGCTGGCATTTGCTGTGTATATGGTTCCCGGTTTGTGGGGTGCTCCGTTGAAGGCAGTCAGTGCTTTTGCACCGCCTATGCAGACTCAGGACTTCAACCTCTATAATAATGAAGTGCATGCCAAGTTCGATGATTACGATCTGGGTATGGAATATGCCCGTCAGCATGGCAAACCTGTAATGCTCGACTTCACCGGTTATGGCTGTGTAAACTGCCGTAAGATGGAGCTTGCCGTATGGACAGACTCTAAGGTAAGTGATATTATCAACAACGACTACGTACTTATTACACTTTATGTAGATAATAAAACCCCGCTGACCTCACCTGTTAAAGTGACAGAAAACGGACGGGAACGTACATTGCGTACAGTAGGCGATAAGTGGAGTTATCTCCAACGCGTTAAATTCGGTGCCAATGCACAGCCCTTCTATGTGCTGATAGATAATGAAGGTCGCCCTTTGAATAAATCTTATTCGTATGACGAGGACATTCCTAAGTATATTGAGTTCTTGCAAACAGGATTGGAAAACTATAAGAAAGGAAAATAAACGAACGAATGCCCGGCTGATATATGCGACCGGGCATTTTTCATTAATCAATAACTTTATGAGACATATTGTAGACATCGAGACCTGGGAGCGCCGGGACAATTACAATTTCTTCCGGGGCTTTGTAAATTCCTGGTATTCCATTACCACAGAGATTGATTGTACCGAAGCCAGTGTCGCAGCGAGAGCTTCGGACCATTCCTTTTTTCTCTATTATCTGTATGCTGTAGTGCGTTCGGCGAATGAAGTTCCGGAACTTCGTTATCGTACCGACAAGAACGGGCAAGTTATTTTTCATGATGAAGTGGATATCATTTCTCCGATAGCTGTTCCCGGAAAGACTTTTTATACGGTTCGGATTCCTTACCACGAAGATTTCAAACGCTTTTATGCCGAAGCGTATGAGTTGATAACCAATATCCCCGAAGATGGCAATCCTTATGGTGCCGAAGAGGAGTTGGCAAAACAGGGAGATTATGATGTAGTGCATTTAAGCGCTGTCCCCAAGATGTATTTCACTGCTACTACTTATACGCTGGCCGAAGCCGGTAATGGTTGCAGTTATCCTTTGATGACTTCCGGTAAAGCGGTAACCCGTGAGGGACGTCTGGTATTTCCTTTATCCATTTATGTGAATCATGCCTTTGTAGATGGTTCGCATCTGGCATCATTCTTTCAAAAGATAGAAGAACACCTGAAACGGATTTCACAGGAATAATTGTCATTGTCTGTGTGTTATCTGGAACTTTGTAAGTTTAGAATTTGATAATATTACATTCGTATTACAGATTTATTACAGAATCTTTCTTTAGCTTTGTATTTTCTAAGAAAATAAGTTGAAGTAAACCTTTGAGAATGATATGCTAAAGAAATATTCTGTATTGCGGGGATTTGTCGTTTTGTGTGTAGGACTGCTTGTCTTCAGTCTGCCTTCTTTGCAGGCACAGGACAGTGATTTCGTGACCTGGAACAAGATGAAAGCCCGGCACGATATATCCTCCAGAGTGGAACTTTACGGAGATGTCGAGATGCGTACTCGTGACGCATTGGATGAGATAGACCGTTGGGGCTTCGGCGTAGGTACTTCCGTTCTTCTTCTTCCGTTTCTAAAAGCTGAGGGCGGTTATGAATACCACTACCGCAACCGTGGTGAAGACGGCTGGAAATCCCGGCATCGTTATCATGCAGGTGTCTCTTTCACTCTCAAAAAACGACAATGGACGTTCACCCTACGCGAACGTTTTCAGCATACTTTCGACGGACGCGGAACGGATGAATTCCGTCTCCGCACCCGCCTGAAAGCTACTTATAAGGTAACTACATGGTCACCGTATGTCTCTTTGGAGCAATATCATGGTCTGGGCAAAGATGAATGGTTTCATGCCTCCCGCTTCCGTGCCCGCGGTGGAGTGGAAGCTAAACTGTCGTCCTCTTGGTCGGCAGATGTTTTCTATTGCTACCAGCACGAGAGTGATCTGGACAGGCATATTCTGGGGTGGGAGTTGATTTATCGATTCTGATTCGTATTCTTTCTTTTTACTTATTTATTTGTAGGTATGCGATGTGTTCATTATATTTATATGTTCATTGTTTGTGAACAGGGTTTATTAGTGAACAAAAGATGCTACTGAAATGGAAAAAGAACTGATTCATGAAGTTGAAAATAAACTTGTTGAAATCGTAGGTCGAAGCAATGTTTATGTAAAAGCAAGTCCGATTCCGGAATTTGACTGGATAATCTCTTAATAAAAGAGCTGTTAGAAAAACTTAGCCGATATTTCGAAAAAGAGAAGCTTCCTTTTTATGTGATAGGGGCAACAGCTCGTGACATCATTATGCAGAAGCTGTTGCAACAGAGATCTGCCAGGCATACGCAAGATTTGGATATTGCTATAGCTATATCCGATTGGCAAAAGTTTGAGGAAATCTCAAACGGTATTACGCAGATAGATGGTTTTGAGAAGTCTTTGAGTCAAAAGTAACGCTTTTATTATAAGAAAGTATATGAGATAGATATTATCCCATTTGGCGAAGTTGCAAAAGAAGATAAGTGCATTTATTGGCCGCCTGAAGAAGAAAGCCGCCTTATTGAGCATCTGATGAAGCAGAATATAGCTGTTTCTTATGAGAAAGTTTATAGGGTAATATCTCAGATATCGTCAATTTTGTGTGAGGCAATTTAAAAACGATCTTTTCCCATATTACTACTCTTGTCATAAGTAGAAATCTTTCATATTAAAGCCTTCTGGCGGCTACGAACTTCGTTTTTGCACTCACCAGAAGGCTATTTATAGGCTAACTACAGCTTATTTATTTGTCCCCATCCAAGTCCATTTATGCCAGATATGCTCCAATGGACCTTGTTTCTGTTTGCTCAACCACCATTTACAGAATTTTACTTGCAACAGGAACATGCAAAGTCCGATTAGCAGACTGAGCGTATATCCACAATAAGGAGCCAGATACAGACCGATAGAGAAGTAAATCAGTGCTCCCATTATGGATTGGGATATATAGTTCGTAAGACTCATTTTTCCATAGAATCTCAGGCTGCTGACAGCTTTACTGAACTTTTCACGTTGGTAAAGCAATACGAATGAAGCTACCAGTACGAAAGTAAAAGCTAACTTTTGCCACATATCGAACGCAGTTCCGGCTGTTTGCTGTATGATTGCACTGTTCTGCATAATCAACTCTTTCAGAGCATAGAGAGGAGCAAAAGAGATTGCGGAGATAATCAGTATCTTTATCCAGAAATGGAGATTCTTTTCCGTCGTAACGAAAAGCTGCTTTCTACCGATGTAGAAGCCTAAGAGGAATAATCCGGCTGTTTGGAAGAAGCGTCCTGCATTTACTGCCCACAGTAAGCTGGCTTTCTGTCCTAAAGTAACGTTTCCCCAGATGAAATCCCAAAGGTTGCCGGCTTGGGTGTACTCTGCCACTTCCGCATACATTTCGCCTACTTTCAGGTCTGGTAACTGATGTGCAGGATTGATCAGATTGGCTATGTAATGATACCATTCAACAGGCTGTAACAAGAAGATAATGGAAGTAATGAGAATAGCTTTATCACTCCAATTCCGGGTAAAGAACAGGACAAGCCCAACAATGACAAATAGCAATAATACATCTCCTGCAGGGAAGAAAGCAGCGTTTAATGTTGCAAATGCAGCCAACAGAACTAAACGCCATAGGAACCGATAGCCGAAGTCCTTGCCTTGTTTCTTCTGATTATTGCTCTGAATGTAAAATGTAAATCCGAACAGGAGAGCAAAGATTGCGTAAGATTTTCCTGCAAATAGGGTAAAAACACCACTTAATACTCCCTGGTCCAATATATTTAGCCAGATTGGGGAATCTGTGGGATAAACGGGAAAAATGAAATGTTCAAGACTGTGAACCAAAAGGATAGCCATTACGGCAAAGCCTCGTAGGGCATCTACTACCTCGATACGAGGATTCTTGTTGCTTAGTTGTTCCATGAATTATTTATTTAGTAATGTTTCCTAAGGCGACGGCGATAAATAAGGTCAGCCAGTGCAGGGGATAAATACGTGCGATGCGTGCTACCCTAAAAGCCCGTTTGGTTATCTTGTTTTCACTGAATTAAGCTATGATAAAACCGCTTTTATCATAAAAAAGAGATTTACATGTGCTAATTATGTAAGTCTCATGATATAAAATTCTGTAAAATGTAACTACATTTGGGACAGTAATTCCTTTCTCTATTCGTGAGATATAGGATTTATTTGTTCCGATACGTTTGGCAAGTTCTCCTGATGGGGGCTTTTCCATCTCCTTATCCATAAAAATTCAACTTTATCTTCTATAGGATAGTTTAAGTTCATATTATTATATCTCCTTTCAATAACACAAAGATACATGGAATAAATGATTAAATGAAAGGGTTACGGAAAAAGGCGGCAAAAGATTTGAAAAAAGTTGCTCGATTTCTTTCAGAAATAATTGCGTAAATTCATCGGCTGTGCAGTGATTTTTTGGCTAAATAGAAATAATCCCAAAATAAACATTTATATTTGGCGTATCTTTAAAGTAACCGACTAATGCCATTATCTACACCTCAGATATCCGAACTTAATGATGAAGCACTCTTCGCCTTAATAGAAAAAGGGGATGAGCGGGCTTTTACCCAAGTCTATGACAGATATCATAAATTATTGTATGTACTGGCATATCGTTATTTAATGAATGCTAACATGGCGGAAGATGTTGTGCAGCACGTCTTTAGTCGTTTATGGGAATTCCGTACCGAATTACGTGTGGGAATCAGTCTAAAGAATTATCTGTTTACAATGACCAAAAATCATGTATTGAACTTGATTCGTAATGAGAACAGTGCAATTACCAAGAACTATGAAATGGCACAATCCGCTCCTGCGTATGAAGACAACTTGATAGAAGATCTGGAAAAGAAGGAACTAATGTCCAATTTTTATAAGGCGGTAGACATGCTTCCGGTGCAAAAGCGGGAAATCTGCCTGATGAAAGTCAGAGAAGAACTGACGAATCAGGAGATCGCCGAACGGATGAAATTATCTGTCAATACAGTAAAGACGCATTACTCCGAAGCCTTGAAACTGTTACGCGTTCATTTGCGTAAGATGCTAATAATTGTTACAGCCCTCACCTTGTTGAGGTATTTAAGTGTCTATTTAATCACATGGATACAAAGAATATGAATAAGCCTACAGAACAACAAATACAGGAAGTATTGGCAGGAATAGCAACTTCTGAAGATGCTCAAATCGTGGCAAAATGGTTTGCTACAGATGAGGGAACCGCCTATTTGTCTAAGAGCATGGATCTTGATGCGGAACAGATCAAGCAGGGTTATGAAGAACTCTACGTCAATCACGCAATTCCTTCGGAAGAGATGTTCACACGTATTTTCCGCAATATTCGTCGGAAGCGTATCCGCCGGATAGCTTTCCGCGTGGCTGCCGTTGTCATACCTTTTGTTGTGTTGATGGGGCTGTTTGTCCAGGTGAATACCCGGGTGGATTTATTCGGTGATTCCGGTTACGAAGAAATATATGTGCCCAAAGGAGAACGCATTCAAATGATGTTTCAGGATGGCACACGAGCATATATTAACTCGGATTCCCGTCTAAGGTACCCCAAGAAATTTGCGTTGTCCAGCCGTGAAGTTTATCTGGAAGGAGAAGCGTACTTTGTTGTTTCAAAGAATTCCCACCGTCCTTTCATTGTCAATCTTGATGGACCGGCTATCCATGTATTGGGAACTTCTTTTGATGTCCAGGCTTATCCGGAGAATAAGGATATCACCGTTTGCCTGGATGAAGGCCATGTCAATCTGGCCCTTCCTTCCGATAAGAAATATCCGTTGCAGCCCGGCGAAAAACTTGTATATAATAAGGAGAGTGAACATTGCACAATCATTCGGAATACAGATGCCCACCTTTCTTCGTTATGGAAAAAGAATGTGATAGCTTTCAAAGACACCCCGTTGTCGGAAGTGATCAAAGTGCTGAACCGTTGGTATGATGTAGACTTCAAGATAGAGGATAAAGCTGCTTGGAATGTGTATTTTACGCTGACATCTGAGAACACGCTTCTTGAAAAGGTTTTGCGTGATTTGGAAAAAATCTCTCCGTTACATTTTGAATATAAGGAAGCTGAAAAAACAGTGATAGTCACGATGGAATAACTTGAAAGAGACTTACACATGTAAGCCTCTTTATGTAAAGTGCTAAGATGAGTCTCTTCTTTTTAGATTGCCGGAGTTAACTCAACAGTCAATCCTAACGCGTTTACTATTCTGTAAAATGTGGCTACACTTGGAACAGTAATTCCTTTCTCTATTCGTGAGATGTAAGATTTATTAGTTCCGATACGTTTGGCAAGTTCTTCTTGTGTTAACCGTGCATTTTTGCGAGCATCAAGTAATATTTGACTTGTATAGAAAGCGTATGCTTCTTCATCAAACTTAGCACGCTCTTCTGTGCCAGGTTTACCAAATTTCTTTTCAAGAACAGCACTGTAATCAACGACTTGATGATTGTTTGTCTCCATAATAGGCCTCCTTAATTTTTAATGCTTTTTCTATTTCTCCTGATGGGGTCTTCTCTTTTTCTATCATACCATCCGTTCGCTCACCCGCTTCAACAAGAGTTTTCATCAGCGTATAGGAGGGAGCTATGTGATCCATCCTAAAAACCTGAGCGTGAAAGAAGGGGTGGTTTATCTGCCGGCCTATATGACTTTCTGCTTGTAGTGCATAAAGGAACTTCTTTCTAAGTATGAGAATGCACTGGAGTTACTTTTCCGTTATTTGTATTTAATCCTGAAGTAATCCAGCATAGCCTTATAATTATCTTGTGCTGTAAGGCAAGTGTCAAGAAAGTTGTCTCTGACATGATTCCATTCATGTAGTCCACCTCTATCTGCATTGTGAACACTAAATTAATATGTCTTTGCGGAATAATCCGCATATTTTCTAAGAACAAAGATAGTGAGTTTCAGCCAAACAAGCTGAAAATTCTCGATATAATTTAATATCTTTGCACTTCACGATAATAAATATGAGTAAAAGGGCGATAAATAGATTAAAAGCCGTTCTTACAGAAAGGCAGCTTACTGGTAAATGGTTAGCGGATCAACTAGGGAAAAGTGTTACAACTGTTTCTCGTTGGTGCACAAATGAAACACAATCATCTTTAGAAGTATTAGCAGAGATAGCAGATCTGTTAGAAATCGATATGAGAGATTTAATCATTCCAAGTAAAACTCAATTATAGCTATATCTATATGAAAACAGAAGACCTGCATAAGATCCTTGCTAAAGGAGAGAATCTTCGGACCGAGTTCAAGGAAGCAAAGGAAAAAGTTCCATTGACTTTCTACGACACGGTTGTTTCTTTTTTGAATCGTGAAGGAGGAACGATTATTCTAGGAGTAAATGACGAAGGAATCATTACAGGAATTGATAAGAATTCAGTTGAACGAATAAAGAAAGATATAGTTACAGCACTGAATTGTAAAGACGTAATAAACCCACCAGTAAACTTTCCTATTTATCAGCTAGAAGATAATGGTCAGGTTGTACTCTGTTTGAAGATTCCTGTCAGTTCGCAAATTCATAATCATGGTGGAGTTATTTATGATAGAGAAAACGATAGTGATATCCGAATCGAGGATGATACTTGAATTTCGGAATTATATTTCAGAAAGCGTAATCACTTTACGGAGAATGAAATATTTCCATATCTTAAACTAGAGGATTTAGATAAAGCATTGTTTGATAAAGCCAGAGCCATTATTCGTACTGCCAATTCCTCACACCCTTGGTTGACCATAAGCGATATGGATATTTTGCGCTCTTGCGGGTTTTATCGGAAAGATAATCGAACTGGCGAAGAAGGTTTAAGTCTTGCTTCTGCTCTTGTTTTTGGAAAAGACATAACTATTCAAAATATTCTTCCTGCTTATAAATTTGATATTTTGGTAAGGCTAAATGATCTAGATCGTTGGGATGACAAACTAACACTGCGAACTAACCTAATTGATACCTATTTGCAGGCAATGGATTTTATTCGAAATCGTTCTAATTTACCCGATAAATTTTATTTGGAAGGAGACCAACGAAAGGATTTAAGGGAGTTGATATTTCGAGAAATTATAGCCAATGCTATTGTTCATAGGGAATATACGAGCGCATATCCAACAACAATGGTTATACGACATAATCGTGTAGAGATAACTAATCCGAATAAACCGATATTCAGAGGGTTACTTTCTGTTGATTCTTTCAATCCTTATGCTAAAAATCCCAATATTCGTAAGTTCTTCTCTGAGTTTAGCTGGGTAGATGAAATAGGATCCGGTGTGAGAAACGTCAATAAGTATCTAAATATATACTCTTTAGGGGCGAAACCTCTTTTCATTGAAGACGATCAGTTCAAAACGATAATTCCTCTTGTCGGCAATATCTTAGGAGAAGAAAGAGCAAGCGTATTCATTGAGTTAGTTGGGTTAGATAAGTCAAAACTCAATTCAGAAACAATAGATGCTATTGAAGTCTTAGATTTAGCTCCCGACCACACAGAGATAAGCGATATAAACGATCTTTTCTTTGCTGAAGGAAATAGTTTGGGGTGGAGTTGGAATAGAAAAGGGGTGGAGTTGAAGAATCTTAGAATCAAGATAAACGGCCAGTTGCAAAGCAATCCTTTTTTTGAAGGGTGGAGTTGGAGTGAAAAAGGGGTGGAGTTGTTTGATAAGAGGACAATACTCCTATTTAAGATTCTATTACTCTGTTTAACTCCAAAAAATATCGAAGAGATACAAGAACTTATTGAATTCAATTCCAGAAATAAGTTAAGAGAAATGTACATCAATCCTTTGCGAGGAACAGGATTGTTAGAATACACGATAAAAGATAAGCCTAATTCTTCTAACCAGAAATACGCTACGACAGAAAAAGGAAGAAGGTTTTTAGGTGGGTTTGGGATATAGTATTTAACTCTTCCGTTATAATGAAGGGGACGTAGTTGTTTGCTAAGCATTCTTTGAAAGTGATTAATCGTCCGACACGTCCGTTACCATCCTGAAAGGGATGGAGTTCTTCAAATTGTTGGTGTAGATTGATGATATCCTCAAAGGTTTTCTGCTTTTTTGAGTTATACTCTTTTAGCAGAGATTTCATTTGAGGATGAACATTTTCAGGCGGACAGGTCTCAATACCGCCTACTTCATTGGGCAGACGCTTGTAATTTCCCACAGCAAACCAATTCTTGCAACTATCTGAGGTTCCTGATTTCAGTATATAATGTAATTCTTTGATGAGTGATTCGGTAATCTTCTCTTCGGCACGATCAATAATAAGATCAATGCAACGGAAGTGGTTGATAGTCTCGATGATGTCATCTACATTTACGCTTTCATCAGTTATGCCGATGGTGTTAGTCTCAAATATATAACGTGTTTGGTCATGCGTTAGGCGGCTCCCCTCAATGTGGTTGGAGTTATAGGTAAGGTCGATTTGTGTACGATGATAAATGCCACTTTTTAGTTTCATCTCTTTTTGCTCGCGAAGCGTAGCAAGTAAAGGGTGAATCTTTTTTTTAGTTTCTTTGCGTAATGGAGGCTTGGCAAGTTTTTATTTCATTTTATTCTCAACCATAGCTATTTTTGCCAGTATCGGCAAAAAATGTTTGCCTTTTATCGTAGCTGATTGGATATTTATACGCAGATGCTTAAGCACATGACAAGATTTCAAATATAACTGTTTGCATCTTGCATAACGATAAAATCATAAGCGATATAAACTTTCGCCGAAAAACACATTCAACTTGTCAAATAAATCACTATGTTTGTAATGAGGTTTAGGATTGGAAATTATAACAATCTCTTTGAGAGATTTTTAAGGAAATAGAAAATTAAGAAGTTTTATTGCAAGAAAAAACAGCAAAGGAATATGGAAAATGACAATATACAAAACAATTTAAATTACTATGAACTCACCAATGCCGTTAAAGCGATTATAGGTGCTATTTTACAAAGTCAGCAACGGGCATTAGGTGCGATAAACCAAGAGCAATTGGCGCTATACTACGGTATTGGTCGATTTGTTTCTGTAAATACTCGCAACAAGAATTGGGGAAAAGGATTTATTGAGGCCATCAGTGAACAACTACGTAAGGAGTTACCTGGATTAAGAGGTTTTTCAGCAGCAAGCCTGCGAAAGATGCGTACATTCTATGAGGAGTGGCGGCTGCTTTCGGATAGTTCGTTCGTTGAAACGAATAATTTGATAAGTGAAGAGCAAAATTCGTTCGTTGAAACGAATGAATTGCCCACCGTACAGTTTAAAATAGATGCAAATTTTCCGATTTCGGCATTTATGAACATTGGTTTTACTCATCATTATACTATCATCAGCAAAGTAAAGGATGAAGAGCAACGAAAATTCTATATTCAATTTGCAGCTGACACAAAAGCAAAGGTGGAGGATTTGGAACGAATAATAAATGATGATTTGTATAGTCGTCAAGGTGAGTTGCCAAACAATTTTAAGAAAAACATTCCTGACCAACTGCAAGCATATCGTGCAATAACTATGTTCAAAGACGAGTATTTGCTTGACTTTATCAATACAGAGGAATTGTTTATTCGAGATAAGGATAGAGACGAACGGGTGATTGAACAAAGCATTGTTCAGAATGTGAAAGAATTTATTATGACATTTGGCAAGGACTTTACGTTTGTTGGAAACCAATACCATTTAGAAAAATTCGGAGTAGAAGAGTTCCCCGACTTGCTTTTTTTCAATAGAGAGCTGGCAGCTCTCATTTGTGTAGAACTTAAAGATGGCCCGTTTAAGACTAATTATCTCGGTCAATTAGCAGCTTATCTGCGTATTCTTGATGATGAAGTGCGTAAACCTAACGAGAATCCGTCTATAGGAATCATTCTCTGTAAAAGTGCAAATAAGAAATTTGTAGAATATGTAATTCAAGATTATGATAAACCTATGGGCGTTGCAACATACAAGACTGCAGCAGATATGGATGAGCGGCTCAAGAAATTACTACCCCCAGTTGAAGAATTGGAAAAACTACTTTAATTATTGCATATGCTATTTGGAAAGAAAATAAAGAAATTAAGAGAAGGACAAGAGTAGATAGATTAAAATTCGTTCGTTGGAAAGAACGAATTACATACGGGAGCAAAATAAGAGAAAAGAGGTTACCAACGATTTTGACCATTACCTTACTATATACGTATATTGAGTGTATTATTAATATCTTGATCATCCTATTTCAAAATATGGAAAATAATTCAAGACTATTCTATCGGCAAGTTTTTATTTCATTTTATTCTCAAAGATAGCGGTTTTTGCCGGTATCGGCAAGAAATAGCTGCCTTTTATCTTGTTTGTCTTCTATGAACGAAGTCTCTTTATCAAATAGAACAGTTTACATTATCCTCAGATTTCTTGCACGAAACTACTGCTTATTATAATAAAAGTCGTAAATTTGTACAAATCATCATAGATGATTGGACAATTATACGCAGATACATAGAATACAAGATGACGAGCTACATTTAGAACCGCCAATGACGATTCTTTGCTTTTAAGAGTCTTTTTCCTGATTTATCGAAAAAAAATCTTTTTTCCCTCACCCGCTCCGGAATCTTGTGTGTCTACTTAGTATAAAGTGAGTTTATACTAATTGTTAATCTAAAATTAAAGTTATGAAACACAAGATTTTACTTGTTCTTCTTTTTGGCTTTATGACTTGTTTTACGGTCTCTGCCCAAAAGGTAACCATGCAGTTCCGGCAAGTTAAGTTAGCGAAAGTCTTTGATGCTATTACGCAACAAACCGGGCTGACTGTGGCGTATAGCCGTCCTACTGTCAATCCAGACAGGATTGTTACCATTGAAGCAAAAGATGAAGAGCTATCGAATGTGCTTAGTAAATTGTTCACAGGTACAAATGTGGCTTTTGAAATTGGTGAGAAAAAAATCTATCTGAAAGAAGGGATAAGTGGTGGAACATCTTTGTCCAATGGGAAAGTTAGAACAGTTTCCGGTATTGTTGTTGATGAAAAAGGCGAATCGGTGATTGGAGCCAGCATTCAAGTGAAGGGAACAGGCACTGGTACGATTACTGATATAGATGGAAACTTCTCTATTGAGGCCCCTGAAACTTCTATTCTTATCATTTCTTATATAGGTTATAAGAGTATAGAGCTTCCTGCTTTATCAAAAGAACTCTCCAAGATTGTTTTGAAAGAAGACAGTGAGATGCTGGAAGAAGTAGTCGTTGTAGGTTATGGTGTACAGAAGAAGAGTGATGTGTCGGTATCTGTAGCCTCTGTGAAGGGAGAAGCATTGGCTAATAATCCTGCAACTGATTTTCGTCAGGCATTGGTTGGCAAAATGCCGGGTGTACAAGTTACTACTCCCAGTGGTGACCCCGAAGGCAGCGTCAGTATTCGTGTCCGTGGCATTAGTACTGTAAATGCAGGTAGTGATCCTCTTTACATCGTGGATGGTGTTCCCATGGAGCGTGGCTTTGCAAATCTAAATACAAACGACATTGAATCTATTGAAGTTTTGAAGGATGCTTCGGCAGCTGCCATTTATGGTAGCCGTGGTTCTAATGGTGTTGTTTTGGTAACTACAAAGAAAGGTACATCCGAGAAGTTGACAATACAGTATGATGGTTACTATGGAATTCAGAAAGTTTCAAAGAAGCTTGATATGATGAATGCATACCAGTTTGCACAGTTTGCAAAAGACGGACATGATAATGCTTATCTATCTGAAGTATCAGGCGCGTCACCTGATGACCCGAATAGTGTTCGTCCGAAATCATATCATCAGATTCCAACTGAATTATTTCCATATTTGGAAGGACAAACGGGCTTGACTGATACAGATTGGCAGGATGCTATTTTCCGTAATGCGGGAACTACGGGACATAATATTTCATTATCGGGTAAAACACAAGCGATAAATTACTTTGTTTCGGGTAATTATATGCGGAAAGATGGTATTATCATCAATTCTGATTTTAAAAAATACAGCATGCGTATGAACTTGGATGGCAAATATAAACGTCTCAAGTTCGGAGTGAATTTCGCTCCCTCTTATTCCACTTCAAATAGTGTAGATGCTTCCGGAGCTGGAGGAGTGGTGCAGTCTGCCTTGATGATGCCTCCCGTATGGCCGGTTTATAATCCGGATGGTAGCTTTAATTATCAGGGAAACGGATATTGGCGTATCGGTACGGACTATCAACATAATGAAGTCCTGAATCCGGTTGCAATGGCAACTCTTCAATCCAATGTAACGGATCGTATGTCTATTACCGGCAAAGTGTTTGCTGAGTTAGAACTGCTGAAAGGTTTGTCCTATAAAATCTCTTTTGGTGGAGATTATTATGGTGCGCATAATGATAAATACCGTGAGTCTTCATTACCGCTGAAGGGAAAAGATTATTATGATTCTCCTTCCAATCCGGAGGGGTATAGTTCATCCAGCTTGTATTTCAATTGGTTGATAGAGAATCAGCTAACCTATACTACTACTTTCAAGGGAAAGCATAACCTAACTGCTATTTTGGTGCAATCAGCCCAAAAGGAAACATCCAAGACTGATAATGTAACGGCTACTAATTATCCGAATGATTACATACAGACGGTCAATGGCGGTACAGTTACCAAAGGTGGTTCGGATAAAACGCAATGGTCTATTGCTTCTTATCTGGCACGTGTGCAATACAGCTATGCCGGAAAATATATGTTATCTGGAGCTATTCGTACAGATGGTTCTTCACGTTTCGGCAAGAACAATCGTTGGGGATATTTTCCTTCCGCTTCTGCCGCATGGCGCATCAGTGAAGAAGATTTTTTCAAGAAACAGAAATCATTGTCGTTCATTAATGATATGAAGATAAGAGTAAGTTACGGTGTGACGGGTAACTTTCAGATTGGTAACTATGAGCATTGGGCAACGATGTCAATTGATAATTATATATTAGGCTCCGGTTCGGGGAAGCAAATCTACGGCTATAAGCCTGACAATATAGAAAGGGACGATTTGAGTTGGGAAAAAAACAAGATGATGAACGCCGGTATAGATTTGCAAATGTTCAATGGACTGTTGGGGGTAACGGTGGATTATTACAATACCAACACCTCTGATATGTTGTTGAATGTTCCGGTACCTTTGTTGACGGGGTATAGTACTTCACTGACCAATATTGGCAAGGTCAATAATCGTGGTTGGGAAATTGCGCTGACTTCTCAAAAGAATATAACAACGGATTTCGGCTATTCATTGAATGCCAACTGGGCAAAAAATAAGAATGAGGTAAAGGAACTGGGACCGGGTGACGCTCCGATTATTTCTTCGGGCAGTGTGGCGCATGCTTATTACATCACTGAAGTGGGTCAGCCTATCGGTAATTACTATTTGCTGGTGCAGGACGGAATTTTTGAAACAGAGGAAGATTTAAAGAAATATCCGCATTTTGATAACACAAAAGTAGGTGACTTCCGCTTTGTAGATGTGGATGGTGACGGTGTGCTCGATTTGGATAAAGACCGCGCTGTAGTAGGCAACTATATGCCTAAGTTTACGTATGGTTTTGGCGGAAAATTATGGTATAAAGGATTTGATTTGGATTTCAATTTTCAAGGGGTATATGGTAACAAAATATTAAATCTCAATAGACGATATATTGATAGTATGGAAGGAAATGTGAATGGTACTACCATTGCATTGAATCGTTGGCAAAGCGAAAGTAATCCTGGCAATGGACAGGTGAACAAAGCTAATCGTAAACAGACCGGATATAATGGAAGAACCTCTACTTGGCACTTGGAAGATGGATCATATTTGCGTTTACAAAATGTATCATTGGGATATACATTCCCACAAAAATGGATAAAACCTTTCTGTGTTGAGAAACTCCGGGTTTATGTTTCCGGTCAGAATCTGGTCACATTTACAAACTACAGCGGGTATAACCCTGAAGTGAATGCCCGTCCGGATAAAGCCTTGACGCCAGGTGAAGACTATGGTACGTACCCATTGGCAAGGACATTTATGTTTGGCATTAATCTCACATTATAATAAAAAACAGAATAGTGTTATGAAAAAATACAGTTATATATGCCTTTTGGCAATTTCAATCTTGTCGGCATCGTGTACAGACAGCTTTTTTGATTTAGAACCGGCAAGCAGTGTGGTGACGGGTAAAGTCTATAAGACAGCCGGTGATTTTAATGTGGCTGTTATCGGATGTTATGCCAAGCTCCAGTCGCAGGTACATTTTTACACCGAGTGTTGCGAGTATCGCAGTGACAACCTGAATCTGAGTGCTCCTACATCAGGTACACAGGATCGTTACGATATTGATCATTTTAACGAAAAACCCTCGAATGGCATTTTGAATGATTATTGGGCTAACTTTAATAATAATGTATATCGTTGTAATCTTGTTCTGGATCGCATAGACGGGGCCTCGTTTGATGAAACCCTGAAACGGCAGTATAAAGCGGAAGCTATGTTTATACGTGCTTTGACTTATTTTAATATGTATCGTGTTTGGGGCGGAGTACCGGCAACACGTACAGTCGTTACTGCCAGTGAAGCGTTACAGGTACGCCGGAGTACGGATGAAGAGATGTTCGGCCTTATTGCCGGTGATTTGAAACAGATAGTTGATGAAGGGATGCTTCCGTCTTCTTATACCGGCGACAATATCGGCAGAGCTACTTCCGGGGCGGCTAAGGCTTTGCTGGGTAAGGTATATCTTACCTTCCACAAATGGGAAGAAGCTCGTGATATCCTGTCTCAACTGATAGGGAAATATGAATTGGTGAAACCGATAGGCAACGTGTTCAGTGTAGATAATAAAATGAATAGCGAGATAATTTTCGCTGTCCGTTTTAATAAGGAAATAGAAGGTGAAGGGCATAGCTATTGGTTCAACATCACCAACCTGACAGATGATACGAACCAGTCAGCTTCTTTGCAGAATTGCTATGCTGCCGGAGATGAGCGTAAAGCGCTGATTTCTTATGTTTCGGCAGGAACGAATGTTTGTCTGATGCCTAAATTTATGGATACTAAGAGTACTACTTACAATGTCATTGGAAATGATCAGATATTGCTGAGATATGCTGATGTCCTCTTGATGTATGCTGAGGCTTTGAATGAAATTAGTCATGACGCTTCAGCGGGATCCGTTGCTTTGAAACACTTGAACGATGTGCGCATGCGCTCGGGAGTTGCCGGGCTAAGCGCTACGGAACTTCCTGACAAAGAGAGTTTCAGGAAAGCTGTTCTTGACGAGCGTCAGCGTGAGTTTCCCTATGAAGGTCAGCGTTGGTTCGACTTGGTGCGTATGGGATATGCCAAAGAAGCGATGAAGGTAGAAGGCATTGATATTCAAGACTATCAGTTGCTATTTCCAATACCGCAGACTGAAATGGAAAAAGTGGGTAATACCTCTATTCTCTGGCAAAATCCGGGCTATGATAGTGCTAATTAATTATAGGAGATTTCAATGATGAAGAAAATTATATATAGTTTATTGTTTCTGGTTTCTTTGGTATTCGGAGCATGCGATGATGACTTGCCACAGGCAAACTGGAATTTACATGAAGTCAGTAATTTGACAGCGTCACCACTGGATGCCAGCGTCAACTTATCCTGGACAGTTCCTTCTGATGTACAACCCACTGGTTATTATATCATTTGGACTCCGGCCTCATCCGGAGTAGAAGGCGGAAGTCTGATATTGAATAGCGCTTCCGAAAGTTCCGTAACGATTGAGAAACTCGTAAATAAGGTTTCGTATACTTTCTCCGTTCAAGCCGTTTATGGTGAAAAGCGTTCGGGTAAAGCGTCCGTGAAGGTAATTCCGGTTTCGTCTTTGGTTCCTCCTACCGGCTTTACGGTTTTGGCAGGGGATACGAAAGCAAAACTTACATGGGTTAGGCCTTCCGCCGCAAATGTAAAAGGATATAAAGTTTCAGTGGAACCGGGTGATAAAGTTATCAATATAAGTGATGCCGGGACTGAAAGTTACATTGTGTCCGGTTTAGTGAACAATCAGGAGTACACGGTTTCATTGCAGGCTGTATATGATAAAGGAGATTCGGAAGCGGTTACTGTAACCGTACTTCCCGGCAGTGTTGAGCCGATTATAGGAATGAAGGCCTATGTGTTGGCGGAATCGGTATTGTCTTTGGAATACAATGATATGTACTTCATGGGAGAGGTAGAATCTGTATCATGGGATTTTGGCGACGGGACTCAAAGCAATGAATCCAGTGTTGAAAAGGCATATGCCTCTGCGGGAGAATATCTTGTCAAAGTAGAAATAACGAATGCCGACCATACAAAAGAGATGGCTGAGACCACTGTATATGTGATAGATAATGTCTGGAATACTACTATGGGATATGTGAAAGCTTCTAACCCGGTATTTTCCCGGGACGGCAAGACATTCTATCTACCGACGGCAAATAAAACGGGTGACCTGAATGCCTTTGACTCGGAAACCGGTAGTAAAAAATGGACGTTTGCAATTTCTGATGCTATAACGTATGGAGGTGGTTCTGCTGTGGGGCCTGACAATGTAATCTATCAAGCTGCTCGCAACGCCAACTTATATGCGGTGTCGGCTGATGGTATGCAGAAATGGGTATATGCCACAGGGGCTACAAACAAAAACCTTGACTGTTTCCCGGCTCTGACAAGTGATGGTAATACTGTTTATATTCTGGATGGTGACAATGTGCTCCATGCCGTAAATACAGCCACTGGTGTCGCAAAATGGAAGAAGCCTCTTGAAGGCACCGCAAACAAGGCGGGTGCGGTAGCCATCGACCGTGAAGGAAAAGTCTATGCCGGAACAAGAAGCTATATTTATGCTTTCGATGCTACGGGCGAACAGTTGTGGCAAATTCCGGCTGCGGTTACGGAAATAGGTTCGTTTGCCATTGATGGCGGAACATTATATGTTGCGCAAACCGGTGGTGCAGGCTTGGTTGCTATAAATATGGCAGATGGGCAGGCAAAGTGGAGTTGTGCTGCCAATGGTGATGCCTATGCTCCTATTGTGGGTAGAGACGGCTCTGTTTATTTTGTCGACAAAGGTGGAAAATATCTCTATGGAGTTGGTGCGGACGGCACCTTGAAATGGAAGTTTAATGGCGGCGCTGCGTTGACGTATTGTTTCCCTGTTCTGGATGATAAGGGTATCATTTACTTTGGCACTTCTAAAGGCACGATTTATGCAGTAGACAGTAAAACGGGTATGGAAGCATGGCATATGGATGCGGAAGCTACCGGGGATAATGCCAAAATCATGGCGGGACTGACCGTTGGCAGTGACAAAAAGTTATATGTGGCTTATATTGGTGGTAATCTGACAGCTATTCCGGTCTTTGCCGCCCCCGAAACTTCGACATGGAGTTGCCGTGGTGGTAATATTTATGGTACAAATCAGTATTGATTATTAATAGGAGGTTGTGTCGAAACTCTGACAAGCGTATCATTTTGTCATCCTGAGCTTGTCGAAGGATCTTTTCTCTGTGCATTCAGGTGAGTAGATCCTTCACTACGTTCAGATGACAGAGCGAAATGATAGTGATTCTTACTTTTGACACAACCTCTATTCACTCCAGATTTATGAAAAATAGATTATTATTACTCTTTACTTTCATTTTATTCTGCTCATGTGGAAAAAGTGAAGAAAATCCTGTCACTCCCCCTTCGCCGGGTGGAGAGACTTTGACGGAACAGCAAAAAGAAGGACAAGCATTAGCTGAAACACTGTGGACTACTTCTCCCTTGCAGTCGCAACCTTTGGCGGAAAAACGTTCAGGTGCTTTTGAACAGATACAAACTCTGGCAGACAAATGTTCGTCTACTTATTTTGATAATTATCTGAAAAGCATAGACCAAACGGCTGAGAACCAGGAGAAATATGACGTTCTGCTCTCTTATTATCGCTATGCTTTTGATAAGGTATTGAACGGAATTAAAAATGAAAAGGTTGAAAATGGAACGGCTTGTATCTGGATGCTTTATAACATGGGATATGTGGTTAAAACTCCTTCCGGATGTTTCGGGGTTGACATTATGCATCGCTGGGCGGAAAAGTTGGTTCCCTATCTGGATTTCCTCTGTATCACTCATAATCATCAGGACCATTACGACAAAAAACTGATTGAGGCTATGCTGGAGGCGGGAAAACCAGTCTTGTCAAACTATTTGACAGGCGGGAAGGAGTACACTTCTAAGGTTCCTGCAAGTTATACAATCAATAATTTCTCTATCCGCACTTCGATTACCGATCATAATAATTCGGGATTATCTGATTTTGTAACGGTTTTCTGCATAAACTGCGGGAACGATAGTGGTAATTTCACATTGATGCATACGGGAGATTCCAATTACAAAACCGCTCAATACACGAATATATTGGGCAAAGTCAATGTCCTGATACCAAGATATGCGCCGAATGCTTTGACAGAGAATAATATCATAGGTGAAAAGAACGGGCAAACGTCTCCTGATTATGTACTTCTTTCGCATATCTTGGAATTGACTCACGCAAGTGTTGAAGAATCCAGATGGAGTTTGCCTATGGCTCTGGAACGTGCTTCAAAAATCAATCGCAAGCAGACTTATGTTCCGATGTGGGGAGAAAAGCTGGTATGGAAGAATGGAAAGTTAAATTAATGATATAATATAAAATTACGTATGAAAAAGATATATATAGTATTATTGTTATTATGTTGTTGTCAGTGGGCATGCAGCCAAGACAAAGCAACGAAAATCAGGGAGAGTTTCTTAAGTGGACAACCCAGTGAACTTTTGGTCGTTTCTCACCGGGGGGATTGGCGTAATGCGCCGGAGAACTCGTTGCAGGCCATCCTGAATTGCATTGAAATGGGGGTGGATATGGTTGAAATAGACTTAAAGAAGACCAAAGACGGGCATTTGGTATTGATGCACGATAGATTGATAAACCGCACCATGAATGGAAAAGGCAATGCTGAAGATTATACGCTGGCAGAACTGAAAGCGATGAATTTGAAAAATGGTGCGGGATGCAAGACACGCCATAAGATTCCTACATTCGAGGAAGTGATGCTGTTGTGTAAAGGAAAGATTATGGTGAACGTGGACAAAGGTTACGATTACTTCAAGGAGGCGTATGCCATACTTGAGAAAACCGGTACGGCGGATCAATGTGTGATGAAAGCGGGTCTGGCTTATGAGAAAGTAAAAGCGGAGAACGGCGAAGTGCTGGATAAAATGATTTTCATGCCCGTAGTCAACCTGTATAAAGAAGGGGCTGAAGCTATCATCGACAGCTATCTGGAGCACATGAAACCGGCGGCTTTTGAATTGGTATTCGACAATGACGGTCCCGAGGTGCAACGGCTTATAAAGAAGGTGCGTGATAGCGGTGCTAAAATATTTATAAACACTCTCTGGCCTGAACTTTGCGGTGGACATGATGATGACCGTGCCGTAGAGTTGAAACAACCGGAAGAGAGTTGGGGATGGGTTGTCAATCAAGGAGCTAAGTTGATTCAGACCGACCGTCCGGCTTTATTGCTGGAATATTTGGAAGGAAAGAAACTGCACGACTAAAAAAAAGAAAATCATGTTGAAGTCTATTGTTAATTTTTACAAGATTTCGGAGCCGAGACCTTGTAACGGAGAGCCTCTGCCCGAACAGCAACGTAGATTGAAGCGCTTGCAATGGTCCACGTTCCTTGCCGCTACTTTCGGATATGGTCTGTACTATGTGTGCCGTCTCAGCTTGAATGTAGTGAAGAAACCTATCGTGGACGAAGGCATTTTCTCTGAAACCGAATTGGGAATTATAGGGTCTGTCCTGTTCTTTACCTATGCCATAGGGAAATTTACCAACGGATTTCTGGCAGACCGTAGTAATATAAACCGCTTCATGTCAACGGGCTTGCTGGTGACGGCATTGGTAAACCTGTGTCTGGGGTTTGTGAATTCATTTATTCTCTTTGCCATTCTTTGGGGCATCAGCGGTTGGTTCCAGTCTATGGGTGCGGCATCATGTGTAGTGGGACTTTCCCGCTGGTTCAGTGATAAAGACAGAGGCTCTTTTTATGGCTTCTGGTCGGCCAGCCACAACATAGGTGAGGCCTTGACTTTCATTATCGTAGCTTCCATTGTGAGCGCTTTGGGATGGCGGTATGGTTTCTTAGGTGCGGGAATGGTAGGAATAATCGGTGCACTGGTCATATGGCGTTTTTTTCATGATACCCCGCAAAGCAAAGGGCTTCCGGCTGTTAATCAGCCGAAAGAAAAAGAAGAAATGAGCGCGACCGAAGCGGCCGATTATAATAAAGCGCAAAAACAGGTTTTGTTGATGCCTGCCATCTGGATATTAGCTTTGTCCAGCGCTTTCATGTACATCAGCCGTTATGCGGTGAACAGCTGGGGAGTGTTTTATCTGGAAGCGCAAAAGGGATATTCCACTCTAGATGCCAGCTTCATCATTTCCATCAATTCGGTATGTGGCATAGTGGGCACGGTGTTTTCCGGACTGATTTCCGATAAACTGTTCGGAGGGCGGCGCAATGCGCCCGCTTTGATTTTCGGGTTGATGAATGTGGCTGCTTTATGCCTGTTCCTGCTTGTTCCCGGTACACATATTGGAGTGGATATACTGGCGATGATTCTGTTTGGTTCCAGTATCGGGGTGCTTCTCTGTTTCCTGGGCGGACTGATGGCTGTTGATATTGCTCCTCGCAATGCTTCGGGTGCGGCGCTGGGAGTAGTGGGAGTTGCCAGCTATATAGGTGCGGGCTTGCAGGACGTAATGAGCGGCTTGCTCATCGAAGGAAATAAGACTGTGGTAAATGGGGAGGACTTTTATGACTTCACATATATCAATTGGTTTTGGATAGGGGCAGCAGTGTTATCAGTGTTGCTGGCATTATTGGTCTGGAATGTTCGGAATAAAGAGCCTGAATAGGTGTTGGATAATTTAAAACAATTAAAATTTATGGAATTAGAAGAATTGCGTGATGAACTGAAAATTACCAGTGAACGCGAGTACGCACTCGTTGAAGAGTTGCTGGTTAGTGTAGAGAAAAAAAAGTCTGCTCCGGCAGCTTCGGCAGGTAGAAAAGCATGATACACCTGCAAGGTTAGAGTATTACGGCCATCCGAAGGAGATTGCCAAAGTCATTGTAAAGTTGATAGAGCAAGGGAAGTTGCGCTACAATGGAGTGGAAAATTATACACAGATTATCCATTCGCTGACTTCGGTGATGGATGTGGTGAGTGTGGATACGGGAAAGATTGTGAGCAGAGAGACGTTGCTGACGTATGCAAAGTGGATACGGGCAGGAGAGTTGCCGGAGGATGAATGATGGAAGGCGGAGTAATCCGCCTTTTTTGCTAACTTTCCTCTAAAAAGAATATTGTATTTACGGTTTGAAATAGCTAAATGCACTGTCAATCATGTATGTTTGGTTCTTTTTCTATCAGAGGAGCTTTGCGGATGATGATGATTTCTTTATCTTTGTTTCGTCAATCAAAAGCTGGTAAATTAACACATGCTGCCGCAGTTTTAGCATAACAGTTAAAGAATTATAGAGAAAATCTCATAAGGAAGTTATAGTAAAAAGTGGCGAAAGATTTGGAAAACATGGCGGTATTTTTCAAATTTTTCGCCGCTTTTTTGAGACTTTCCGCCAACTTTTTGAAGTCTGTTTTTCAGGCTTTTATTTTATCATACTTTTTGTTTATGAATTATGGTAACGATGTCTTTTTTATTGGGACGGTTAGGTAGAGATAGGTTACTTTCTAAAACTTTCGTGAGGAAGATAAAAATAGAAAGTGATTACTTACTATAGTTAAACATATTCGGGAAGTTATAGAAATAACCCACTTCGACCTAACCATTCGATACGTTTGAAAGTGTAGAATGATTTCACTTTATGAAATATTATCTAAGATGAAATCAGCCGGTATGCCTAAGTTATCACGTAACCTTTTCACGATATTAAGATTCAATGAACGACGACCATTCAGGATATCGCTGACTCTGGATTCTGATATTCCCAGACATTTAGCTGTTTCTTTCTGCTTTAAGTTATTCGCTTCCATTTTTGCCCGAATAGCATCAATAATCAAAGTTGAAACTCTTCCGGGTAGTGGATGATAGGCAGCTTCCCATTCGCTGATGGCTTGAGAGAGGGCTATGTATTTTGTTTTGTCTTCCTCACTCAATAATTCCATATCACCTAAAGATGTACCTTTAGTGATAATGCTTTCCATTTCTGCTTGATAAGCGCGGAATTCTTTTTCTGTCTTAATCTTCATATATATGCCTCCTATATAGTTTTTATTTTATTTGCATCAATTGCATCATAATCTGAATGGGTTCCAACAAAACGAATATCGATATTTCCTGCAAAAAATACAACCAAAACAATAAGGCGATATTTATTGCCTTTGACATTGAATACATAACGATTGTTCCCTACATAGTCCGCAGACAAATAATCGTTTTTCAATTCGTTATGATTCTTCCAAGAAGCTTTTGTTACCTCTTCAACCCACTTCTCTAAAGCAGTTTGTGCATCATTGTGCTTTTTGCAGAATTTCTCAAACTTTTCAGATCCTGTAATATTCATGTTTTCTTTATTTAAGTACAAATATAGTCAATAATTCCCGAAAAGAGAAGTTGTTCTTTCTTTTTCTTCTCTTTTTGGGAATTATTTAACGGTTCATCTATGGATGTACATATCCGGTTAATGGTATATCTTTATTGATACAACTGATTATTTCTCACACTCTCCGCCTCCAGAAGTATCACCTCGTAACGCCTCATGTTCTTGCTTGTCACATACTGGAAACCGTATTTGGTGAGGATCTTTCCTATCAGAATCTTTCCGGCATGGTTGTATTGATAGCCGGTTCTGTTCCGGATTTCCTCCGCCATTTCACTTACCGTCATGTACTTGAAACTCTCAAAGCGTTCCGGTTTGCGAAAGTGCGTCAGTACCATTTCCTCTTCGGGAGTCTGGAAGAGGAAAGGCTTGTTGTTGAGCTCTATCTCATCGTTCTCGTAGGCTTCGAACCAGTAGCGGTAACCACTGTCCAGCAGATGCTTGATCTGGGCATAAAGCTGTGGATAGTCGATATCGAGGCGGTCGATCTTTTCAATTTCGTAGCAGAGGAAACGGCGGTTGCCGGTGGGGTCGTACAACACTTGCGGATAGTTGCAGGTGCCGGCAAAGGAAGCCCAGTGCGGCAGGTTCTGGGTATGGCGGGCATAAGGCAGGCGGATGCTGATGAACTTCCGGGTGATGAGGTCCTTCAGCAGACTTAGTTCATGCCCCGTCATGCCTTCGAATTCGTCGAAGTTGATAAGCATATATTCCGACATGCGGGAGAGGTCGTCCTTGTTTCCGGCGGAGATGATGCCGGTGCTGAGATAATCGGTTCGCAACTCACGTGGCAGAATGTTGTTGATGAAAGTGGTTTTCCCCAAGTTCTGCTTGCTGCATAGCAGGAGGCAAAGGTGGTTCACTACTTCTTCCCGTGTGGCGGCGGCAACCATACCTACCAGGAAATGCCTGAAACCTTTCAGCCAGAACTCCGTCTGTGCAGGGATGGTGTGAACGCTGCCGGCGAGGAGGCCGATGTGGTCGATGCCGTCCCATTGGGGCAGACGATTCAGATATTCGCGGATGGGATGGTAGGAGAAACTGAAATCGGAATAAATCAGATTCTCCATGTTCTTGACGCTGCAGGGATAACCGGCTTCGTTCAGCTCCATCCAGATGCTGTTACTTACCATGTCATCCAGCATGACGAAATCGTCTTCACCCTTTTTGCGACATTCCATGCGGTGCTTCATCTGGTTGTAGCGTGTTTCGTAATGGCTGTTGATGTACTGTCCGGTACGGAGGAAATTCCATTGCGGAGTAGTCAGTTTGCAGGTGTTGTATTCATCGGCATGCTGGTAGGCGCTGTCGGTCAGGGAGTCGATTTCTTCGGGCGGCAGGTCGGTGAAGTTGAGGTGCAGGAAGGGAATGACTTCTTCTTTGGGGATGCCGTAAGCGTTGTAGGTGCAAGCCAGCCTGAACAGGTAATTGTTGCGGTTGCCCTCCTCATACTTGTTTTTATGGTCGTGGTAGTAAAGAAGCAGGCTGAGCAGGGAACGGCTTTCGCTTTGGGTGTAGCAGATGTGATCCGAAGGTTTCAGGCGGGAGGTTGTGCTTTCCGCTGTTCCGGCAGCCTTTTTCCGTCCGGGAGTTTTCTTTTTCTTTTCCCTAAGCGGACGGTTGAGGTCGACAATAAGAAGCTGCGGGGCGGGATTCAGGTAAACGTTTTCATCATGGGGCAGATAACAGATGCGTGTCATGTCTTTGCCCGATTCGTCGATATCCGTTTGGCAAAGTTCTTCGTAGAGTGCAGCAACCTGGTCGTAAGCGTGGGCATGGTAGTTGCGCACTTCTTCGGGAGACTGCGGCAGGGTGCCGTCGGGCAGGCTGGTTTGTACGGTCAGTTTGTAGCCGTTGCCTTTCGGACTGGTGAAACTGATATGGGTGAACGGACTTCCCGTGACGGCTGCTGAAATGCGTGCCAGTTCTTCGGGAGTTTTCTTGTCGAGATCGATGACGATTTCTCCGTTGTATCCCGTGAGTTTGTCATACCGGCGTCCACCGGTGAAGCGGGCGGAGAAGGTGACGGAAGGAAGTTCTCCTTTTATGAAATCAGCGGTTGCGATGTCATTGGCAGTAAGATGCTGTCGGATGTCAAGGGTCATGTGTGCCAATTTTTCATCGTGGCGGATGATGTTGACCACTTCTTCGTCGGTTACTTCGCCGACAGGCGGTTGTTTCTTGTTTTGATAATACGAATATTTCATTGTTTATAAAAAATTTGATGCAAATTAACGAATGTGTCCGATAACGGGGAATAACTTTTTGCTTTTCACGTAAAGTTAAGTTTAAGGTTCGCCCAGATGGTCGACTATAACTTTTACCTGTCGGGGAGTGAGAATACGGTTCCGGTCCTGATAACCCAACAGAATCAGTTCAGCATGCAGTTCGGCGTTGTGGAGTATCCAGCGGCGAAGTACTTGGGTGGCATTTTTAAGGGTCAGTTGTGGATTGTAGAGATGAGCGAGTTCCGATTTAGTGTAACTGCGCACTGTGAAAGTGCCTTTTTCTTCTTTCATTTTTTGGTATTTATTGATTGTTTATATGATGTAAATTTACTGAAAATAAACGGTCTGTAAAAGTTTTGGGATGTGTTTATTTCAATAATATTCGTAAAGCTTCATTGGCGATTGAGGGGTACCTTCGATCCGGTATATTTGCAGTGTAAATCGATGGTTTACACTCACTTTAAAATTTAATCGATATGGCAACATCCATGAATTATTCGGTGGTGGCTCGTAAAAATCCTTCCAAGAAGGATGAGCCGAGTAAGTATTATGCCTTGGCGCAAGCTTCGGGCGAGTTGGACTTCGACGAAATGTGCGAGGCGATAACGGGACGTACCACGTGTACGGAAACTGATGTACGTGCTGCATTGGCGGGCATCATTTACGAAGCGAAGCGTGCGCTGAAGGCGGGACGCATCGTGAGGTTGGGAGATTTGGGCTCCTTGCAGATGGGACTCAGCAGTAAGGGGGTGGAAAAAGCGGAAGACTTTACTGCATCTATGATCAAGAAGTCACGAGTGAACTTTCGCCCGGGCAAGGGATTGACGGATATTGCCAAGACGATGGCGTATACCCGTGTGCTGACCCGGAGTTTGCAGGGTTCGGCTTCGGGCGGCAATGGTTCGGAGGGAGGAGGCTCCGGCAGTGGGGACGGAGGAATTGAAGATGATCCGTTGGGATAGAGAGGTTGTGTCAAAAGTAAGAATCACTATCATTTCGCTCTGTCATCCTGAACGTAGTGAAGGATCTACTCCCCTGAATGCACAGAGAAGAGATCCTTCGACAAGCTCAGGATGACAAAATGATACACTTGTCAGAGTTTCGACACAACCTCATTAAAAATTAAAGAATAAAAAAATCAATCACTAAAAACTGATCGTTATGAAGAAGATTACTTGGGATACGGTATTGAAAATTGTAATTGCGATGGCTTCTGCTTTGCTGGGTGCGCTGAGCGCACATGCTATGACGATATAAATGGACATACCGGTTATGAGAAAGATCGATCTGATTATTATTCACTGTTCCGCCACAAGGGCGGACAGTGATTTCAGTGCGCAGGACGTGGATACGGCGCACCGTTACAGGGGCTTTTCATCGTGGGGGTATCACTATTATATCCGAAAGTCGGGACAGGTGGAGTTGATGAGACCGGAAGATGTGCCCGGAGCGCATGCCCGCGGATACAATGCAAACAGTCTGGGAGTGTGTTATGAGGGCGGTCTGGATGTGAACGGACGTCCCGCCGACACGCGGACTTTGCGGCAGAAAGAGGCGATGCACAGACTGGTGGCGGACCTTTTGCAGAGTTATCCGGAGGCTCGGGTGGTGGGGCACCGGGATCTGAGCCCTGATAGAAACTACAACGGTATTGTAGATCCTTGGGAAAGGACGAAAGAGTGTCCTTGTTTTGACGTAAATGCGGAATTTTAGGTTTAGGCAACGTTTGAATGAAGGCGGGTGAGTAAAAAACTCCCCGCCTTTTTTTGTGCGTGCCGAAGTATTGTTACATTTGTGGCAGCATATCGAAAAACACTATTGAATATGAGACACCGATTTATTTCTGAGAGATGTAAAATATTGGGTTTGCTTCTTCTGCTGGCAGCCGGTTCGGCTGTACTTCGCGCCCAGGATCAGCCGGGGATTAAAAACATACGTACGGTGGTGTATGAGCCGCTACTGAAGGATACTACGTGGGTGACCGGTAAGGTGGTGGATTATATCACATTCGTGAAGTATGACAGCAAAGGCCGTACGATGGTAGAGAACAGGCTGAAGCCGGATGGCAGTCCGCATGGCAAGCTGGTGTATGTGTATAACTCTGCCGGACAGGTGTCGCGCGAGATTTATGCGACTGCGGACAGGGGAGTCAGCGATTGCTGGAATTATACGTATGATGAAAAGGGGCGTTTGAATAGCATTGTCTCTATGAACGGGCAGGAAGATACGCTTCAGATTGTTTCTGCGCTGTACGATGAAGCGGGAAAGGTGTTGAAAAAGTACTCCAAAGACTATGTGAAAAATAGGTCATGGGGCAGACAAGTGCTGTACAATGCGGAGGGAATGCCCGAGAAAGTAATCCTGATAGATGGTCCGGATGGGAATATGGAACGTGTGGGAGAATACCGGGTTGAAAGTTGGGATACACTGACTCTGAAAAGAAAGGGGGTACTGCGGCTTGGGAAGATGCGGGTGGTAAAAGATAATAATCAGAAGAATCCGATTCGGAAGATAGATGAAGCGGGTAACTGGACAGAGCGTTTTGAAGGTTGCAATGAGTCTGGAGAACCGAATTTCATTATCCGCAGGGATATAGAGTATGCAGGCGGTGGAAATGACCGGGAGAAAATACCCGTGCGCGGTAAAGTGAAGAAGGTACAGCAAAGGTCGTACATTGCTATTGCCAAAGGTCCGCAGGCGGTGGATAAGGGAGAGAAGAAAGGACAGTTCTTCGTTTACGAGTTTGGTGAAAACGGACGGAAAATAAAAGAGGAACGGTTTACGGAAGCGGGAGTATGCCGGGAGAAGATTCAGTATGAATATGATGAGACTGGGAATTTGTCGAAAGAAAGCCATTATACACCGGCGGGGGTGTTGACGGTAAACAAGAATTATGGATATGACAAAGAGGGGCGTCTCAAACACTGTTCGATACTGGATGATAAGGGTGAAATTATGCAACGGGATATATTTCGCTACGACATAGAAGGTAATATGGTACAGGAAGCCGGTTACTTGACGAATGGAACAAAATGTAGTGAATTCCGTTATATATATGATTCCTATGGGCAACAAATAGAGCGGAAAGTGTTGTTACAACCCGAAGGATCTGATCCGGTTGGCTCTGTCCGGAGAGGCTATAATTTTCAGGGGCGTGTAGTGTTTGAGGAATATTTTTCACCGGATGGTACACCTCAAATCCAGCATACGTACCGATACAATACCAAAGGGGAACTGATTTCCGGAACAGAGTGTCCGGAAGGGCAAACCGAAGAAGTGAAATACGTCTATAAATTCCATAATGACGATCAAGGGAACTGGAAAATCAGAATCAAGTATATAGACGATGTGCCTGTGGTGTACGAAGAGCGTGAATATACATATTATAATTAATCCGCGTTCGTCCGCTTTATTCGCGTCGTCCGCGTACCCATTAAAAATAAAAACGAAATTGTATGAAGAAGATTATTAACCCGTGGAAAGATTTGGAAGGATACAATTGTTTCGGTTGTGCTCCCAATAATGAGTCCGGTGTGAAAATGGAGTTTTATGAGGATGGCGACGAGGTGGTGAGCATCTGGAAGCCGCGTCCTGAGTATCAGGGTTGGCTGAATACGTTGCATGGTGGCATTCAGTCGGTGCTGCTGGATGAAATTTGCGGATGGGTGGTAGTGCGTAAGTTGCAGACAAGCGGGGTGACTTCGAAGATGGAAACTCGTTTTCGTAAACCGGTGTCGACTACAGACTCACATGTAGTGTTGCGGGCTTCCATACGCGAGCAGAAGCGGAATATCGTGATTATCGACGCGAAACTTTATAATGAGGCGGGAGAGGTGTGCTCGGAGGCGGTATGTACTTACTTCACTTTCCCGAAGGAGAAGGCAGAGCAGGAAATGCACTTTCATCACTGCGATGTGGAGAAAGAGGAGATTTTGCCGCTGATTTAAGTTTGCTCACTCTTTTTCCTCCTTTCTTTCTCATAATAAATTGTTCTGTGCAAATCAGTGTAATTTGTAACGTAAACTAAGAAAATGATAGGAAAACGAAACTTTTTGTGATAAATCTTTGGAAGTTTCAAACGGATAGTTTACTTTTGTCGCATCAAAACAAAAGAATTGTATGAAAAATATTGTTGCACATCATCACCATCATCATTACCTGACGAATAATCGGTAGGCGTATGATTGTATGTGCATAATGAATAAACATATAAACGACGAGGCTTGCCGGATAATGGCAAGCCTCGTTTTTTGTTTTCAAGAGTTTAGTTAAGTCTAGTTTAGTTTTTGTGAGTAGTTAAATCGTAAAATTATAAATAAGATTATGTTATTAAGAATTGCAGTACAAGCTAAAGGTCGTCTTTATGATGAGACGATGTCATTTCTGGGAGAGTCGGATATCAAATTGAATGCGGTGAAACGTTCATTGCTGGTGCAATCGTCTAATTTTCCTGTAGAGGTACTATTTTTGCGTGATGATGATATTCCGCAGTCAGTGGCAACAGGCGTGGCGGATATAGGTATCGTAGGCGAGAATGAATATGTGGAGAAGAATGAAAATGCGGAGATTGTAAAGCGTCTCGGATTCAGTAAGTGCCGTTTGTCACTGGCTATTCCGAAGGATGTTGAATATCCGGGTGTGCAGTGGTTTGAAGGGCGAAAGATTGCGACGTCGTATCCGGGCATCCTCAGCACATTCTTGAAAACGCAGAATGTGAATGCGGAGATACACGTGATTACAGGTTCGGTAGAGGTGGCACCGGGCATCGGGCTGGCGGATGCGATTTTTGATATTGTTAGTTCGGGTTCTACGCTGGTGAGCAACCGGTTGAAAGAAGTGGAAGTGGTGATGAAATCGGAGGCGCTGTTGATTGGTAACCGGAATCTGTGTGACGAGAAAAAGGAGATCCTGAAAGAGTTGCTTTTCCGTATGGATGCTGTGAAGACGGCGGAAGATAAGAAGTATGTGCTGATGAATGCACCGAAAGAACGTTTGGAAGAGATTATCCAGGTGCTTCCGGGTATGAAGAGCCCGACGGTGATGCCGTTGGCACAGGAGGGCTGGTGTTCGGTACATACGGTGCTGGATGAAAAGTGCTTCTGGGAGATTATCGGAAAGTTGAAGTCGCTGGGGGCAGAGGGGATTTTGGTGCTGCCGATTGAGAAAATGATATTGTGATGTACTTTTCTTTTGTCTTGAGACAAAAGAAAAGATACCAAAAGAAAAACTCAAGGCTGCACTTCCGGAGTTTGACGCTCCTACAGTGAGGCCGGGAACCATTCGGGGTGATGGTGTAGAATGAATATAAAAAATGGAATAGGGTATGAAATTAATTAATAATCCGGATAGATCACAATGGGCGGAGATACTGAAACGTCCGGTGATGAATACTGAGAATCTGTTCGATACAGTGCGGGGGATTATAGACCGCGTGAAGTCGGACGGTGACCGTGCGGTGCTGGAGATGGAGGCGAAGTTTGATAAGGTGGAGTTGACATCGCTGGCGGTGACGGAGGCGGAACTGAAAGAAGCGGAGACGCTGGTGGATGAAAAGCTGAAGGCAGCTATCCGTCTGGCTAAACAGAATATAGAGACTTTTCATGCTGCACAGCGCTTTGAGGGCAAGAAGGTGGAAACCATGCCGGGCGTGACGTGCTGGCAAAAGGCGGTGGCTATTGAAAAGGTGGGATTGTATATTCCCGGAGGAACGGCTCCTCTGTTCTCTACGGTGCTGATGCTGGCTGTGCCTGCGAAGATTGCGGGTTGTAAGGAGATTGTGCTTTGCACACCGCCAGATAAAGAAGGAAGGGTGCATCCTGCTATTCTTTTTGCCGCACAGGTGGCGGGGGTGAGCCGGATATTCAAGGCAGGTGGCGTACAGGCTATTGCTTCGATGGCTTATGGAACGGAAAGCGTGCCGAAGGTTTACAAGATATTCGGTCCGGGAAACCAGTATGTGACGGCAGCGAAACAGTTGGTCAGTCTGCGTGATGTGGCGATTGATATGCCTGCCGGTCCATCGGAAGTGGAAGTGCTGGCGGATGAAACGGCGAATCCGGTATTTGTAGCTGCGGACCTGCTGAGCCAGGCTGAACACGGTGTGGATAGTCAGGCGATGCTGATTACCACTTCGGAGGCTTTGCAACAGGCTGTGAAAGAGGAGGTGGGACGTCAGCTGGAACTTCTGCCACGTAAGGAAATTGCGGAGAAATCTCTTGCCAACAGTAAGCTTATTGTGGTGAAGGATATGGAAGAGGCCATCGAACTGACGAACGAATATGCGCCCGAACACCTGATTGTGGAAACTGCGGACTATATGCAGGTGGCAGAACGTGTGGTGAATGCGGGCTCGGTTTTCTTGGGATCGCTCTCTCCGGAAAGTGCGGGAGACTATGCTTCGGGAACGAATCATACCTTGCCGACGAACGGATATGCGAAAGCTTATAGCGGTGTGAGCCTGGATAGTTTTATCCGCAAGATTACGTTCCAGGAAATCCGTCAGGAAGGAATGAAGAATATCGGCCCTGCCATTGAAGAGATGGCGGCGAACGAACATCTGGATGCGCACAAAAATGCGGTAACAGTGAGATTAAAAACAATATAGAATACAAATTACAGGGATTACACGAATAAGGGTAAAGATGAAATTTGTGTAATTCGCGTAATTAGTGTTCAATACTTTATCATATTTATAGATCATGAAAACATTGCAAGAATTGACCCGTCCGAATATCTGGAAGCTGAAACCTTATTCTTCGGCACGTGATGAATATAAAGGTGTAACGGCATCGGTGTTTCTCGATGCAAACGAGAACCCGTACAACCTGCCGCACAATCGCTATCCTGACCCGATGCAGTGGGAGCTGAAAACGGAACTTTCCAAAATAAAGAAAGTGTCTCCCGAGCATATTTTCCTGGGCAATGGTAGCGACGAAGCTATTGATCTTGTTTTCCGTGCTTTCTGTGAGCCGGGATTGGACAATGTGGTGGCTATCGATCCTACTTACGGCATGTATCAGGTGTGTGCTGATGTGAATAATGTGGAGTATCGCAAAGTCCTGCTCGACGGGCATTTTCAGTTCTCGGCAGACAAGTTGCTGGCAGCTGCGGATGAACGGACGAAACTGATATTCCTGTGTTCGCCCAATAATCCTACGGGAAACGATCTGTTGCGCAGTGAGATAGAGAAGTTGCTGCGTGAGTTTGAAGGGCTGGTGATACTGGATGAGGCGTACAGTGACTTTTCAGAATCCCCGTCGTTCTTGCTGGATTTAGATAAATATCCGAATCTTGTTGTGTTCCAGACTTTCTCTAAAGCATGGGGTTGTGCGGCTATCCGCCTGGGAATGGCGTTCGCTTCTACGGAAATCATCGGTATCCTGAGCAAGATAAAGTACCCTTACAATGTGAACCAACTGACTCAGAAACAGGCAATAGAGATGTTGCATAAGTACTATGAGATAGAGCGTTGGGTGAAGAGGCTGAAAGAGGAACGCGAGGATTTGGAGAAACGTTTTTCCGAACTGCCGTTGACGGTGGAAGTCTTTCCGTCTGATGCCAATTTCTTCCTGGCACGGGTGACGGATGCGGTGAAAATCTATAATTATCTGGTAGGAGAGGGGATCATCGTCCGCAACCGTAATTCAATATCACTTTGTGGCAACTGCCTGCGTGTGACGGTAGGCACGAGAATGGAGAATGATAAACTGATAGAAGCGTTGAAAAGCTATGAGTAAAAAAGTATTATTTATAGACCGTGACGGGACTTTGGTGATTGAACCGCCCGTAGATTACCAGTTAGATTCGCTGGAAAAGTTGGAGTTTTATCCCAAAGTGATGCGTAACCTGGGCTTCATCCGTAGCAAATTGGATTTCGAATTTGCGATGGTGACCAATCAGGATGGGTTGGGCACGGCATCTTTCCCGGAAGAAACTTTCTGGCCTGCGCATAACCTGATGATGAAGACGCTGGAAGGTGAAGGGATTACGTTTGATGAAATCTTCATCGACCGTAGCATGCCGGAAGATATGGCACCTACCCGGAAGCCGCGCACAGGGATGTTGACGAAGTATCTGAATAATCCGGAGTATGATCTTGCTGGAAGCTTTGTTATCGGTGACCGTCCGACGGATGTGGAACTGGCTAAGAACTTGGGCTGCCGGGCTATTTATTTGCAGGACGATACTACATCACTGAAAGCGAAATCCGAAGGTGGACCTGCTGCCTGTGAAGGTCTGGAAGAGGTATGTGCCCTTGTCACGAAAGATTGGGATAAAATTGCCGAATTTCTTTTTGCCGGAGAACGGAAAGCGGAAGTACGCCGCACAACAAAGGAAACGGATATTTTCGTGTCTCTGAATCTGGATGGTAACGGTGCCTGCGACATCCATACCGGACTGGGTTTCTTCGACCACATGCTGGAGCAAATAGGAAAGCATGGCGGTCTGGACCTGACGATCCATGTGAAAGGCGATCTGGAAGTGGATGAGCATCATACCATAGAGGACACTGCGATTGCATTAGGCGATTGCATCTATCAGGCATTGGGAAACAAGCGTGGCATTGAGCGCTATGGTTATGCCCTGACGATGGATGACTGCCTTTGCCAGGTTTGCCTGGACTTCGGCGGACGTCCCTGGCTGGTATGGGATGCAGAGTTCATTCGTGAAAAGATTGGTGCAATGCCGACAGAAATGTTCCTGCATTTCTTCAAATCCCTGAGCGATGCTGCCAAGATGAATCTGAATGTAAAAGCGGAAGGCCAGAACGAGCACCATAAGATAGAAGGCATTTTCAAAGCGCTGGCCCGCGCTATAAAGATGGCGGTGAAGAGGGATATCTATCACTTTGAATTGCCGAGTAGCAAAGGGGTGCTTTAAGCGCCCCTTTGTTCATAAATGGACATCCCCACTGTCCGAAAATGAACACCCACCCCTGTCCAGAAGCATCCTGCTGCTTTGGCACACTCTTTGCTTTTCTGTTTATAACAATTTTTAGATAAACATGAAAAGGAATATTTTACTCGCAGCTTGGATGCTATTTCCGTTCGCCGCTTTTGCACAGAACGATACATTGACAAACGAACGTGAACGTCTCATCACTTTAAATGAAGCGATAGCTTTGGCACGTACCCAGTCAGTGGATGCCGCCGTAGCACTGAATGAATTGAAAACTTCATACTGGGAATATCGTACTTTCCGTGCCGACCTGTTACCGGAAGTGAATCTGAACGGTACTTTACCTAATTACAATAAATCTTACAGTAGATATCAAAACTCGGATGGCTCCTACTCATTCGTGCGTAACAATACCTTGGGACTTTCCGGAACGCTCTCCATAGACCAGAACTTATGGTTTACGGGCGGTAAACTGTCACTGGCCTCTTCTCTTGAATATATCAAGCAATTAGGCTCCGGAGGAGATAAACGGTTTATGTCCGTCCCCGTAAGCCTGGAATTGACGCAACCTATCTTTGGAGTGAATAACTTGAAGTGGAACCGCCGTATCGAACCGGTGAGATATGCAGAAGCAAAAGCCGCTTTTATCACGGCTACGGAACAGGTGACGATGAAGACAATCACTTATTTCTTCAATCTGCTGCTGGCTAAAGAAAATCTGAAAACTGCTCACCAGAATAAAGTGAATGCCGACCGCCTCTATGAAGTGGCGATGGCAAAGCGCAAGATGGGGCAGATTTCAGAAAATGACTTGTTACAGTTGAAGTTAAATGCTTTGCAGGGCAAGGCGGACGTGACGGAAGCGGAGAGTAACCTGAATGCGAAGATGTTCCAGTTGCGTTCCTTCCTCGGTTTGTCGGAGGACGAGAATCTGAATCCGATATTGCCGAGCTCGGCACCGGATATGAAGATGGAATATAATCTTGTATTGAACAAGGCTTTGGATCGGAACTCGTTTGCACAGAATATCCGTCGCCGCCAGTTGGAAGCAGATTATGAAGTGGCTACGGCCCGTGGAAATCTGCGCAGCATAGACTTGTTTGCCAGCGTGGGGTATACGGGGCAGAATCGTGATTTTACTTCCGCTTACAAAGATCTGCTCGATAACCAGATTGTACAGGTAGGTGTGAAAGTTCCTATTTTGGACTGGGGAAAACGCCGAGGAAAAGTGCGTGTGGCAAAGAGTAACCGTGAAGTGGTGCTTTCCAGAATCCGGCAAGAACAGATGGACTTCAATCAGGATATCTTCCTGCTCGTAGCGAACTTCAATAATCAGGCACAACAATTGGGTATTGCACAGGAAGCTGACGGCATTGCCGAGAAACGTTATAAAACCAGTGTGGAAACCTTTATGATCGGACAAATCAGTACGCTGGACCTGAACGACGCACAGAAATCAAAAGATGAAGCAAGACAGAAACATATTTCCGAGCTCTATTATTATTGGTACTATTTCTATCAAATCCGCAGTCTGACACTTTGGGATTTTGAACGGAATTGCGAACTGGAGGCGGACTTTGAAGAAATTGTGAGAGACTGAGTTTGAGTTATGAGTTATGAATAATAACTTATAACTCATAACCGTTTTTCGCTTGTTATTGAAAAAAACAGTGTTATTCTGTGCTTTCTGTGTGAAATCGTTTATTTTTGCAAACCATAAAACAACGAAATCTTATGATACTGATAATCGATGATGATAGTGCCGTACGTTCTTCCCTCAGTTTTATGCTGAAACGTGCAGGATATGAGGCGCAAACTGTTCCCGGACCGCGCGAAGCAATGGATGTGGTGCGTGCCGAGGCACCTGCCCTCATTTTGATGGACATGAACTTCACCCTTTCCACAACGGGAGAAGAGGGATTGACTTTGCTGAAGCAAGTGAAAATATTCCGCCCTGATGTACCCGTTATCCTGATGACAGCATGGGGTAGTATACAACTTGCCGTGCAGGGTATGCAGGCAGGCGCGTTCGACTTTATCACGAAGCCGTGGAACAATGCTGCTTTGCTGCAACGCATCGAGACAGCCCTTGAACTGACTGCCGTCCCGAAAGATGCACCGGAAGAACAGAGTGAGACGTTGAACCGCAGCCATATCATCGGAAAATCTCAGGGATTGATGGAAGTGTTGAATACGGTGGCACGCATTGCGCGTACCAATGCTTCGGTGCTGATTACCGGTGAGAGTGGAACAGGTAAGGAATTGATTGCCGAAGCCATCCACATCAACAGCCAGCGGGTGAAACAGCCGTTTGTAAAAGTCAACCTGGGTGGTATCTCGCAGAGTCTTTTTGAAAGTGAAATGTTCGGTCATAAGAAAGGTGCTTTTACGGATGCGACAACAGACCGTGTAGGGCGCTTTGAACTTGCCAACAAGGGTACTATCTTCTTGGATGAAATTGGTGACCTTGATCCTTCCTGCCAGGTGAAACTGCTTCGTGTATTGCAGGATCAGACGTTTGAAGTGCTGGGTGACAGCCGTCCCCGCAAGACGGATATCCGTGTGGTATCCGCCACCAATGCCGACCTCCGCAAGATGGTATCGGAACGTACATTCCGCGAAGATTTGTTCTATCGTATCAATCTGATAACCGTTAAGCTGCCTGCCCTTCGCGAACGCCGTGAAGATATTCCTTTGCTGGCACGTCACTTTGCCGACCGTCAGGCAGAGATCAACGGACTACCCCGCACGGAATTTTCGGCGGATGCCTTGAACTTCCTTTCCCGTTTGCCTTATCCGGGAAATATCCGTGAATTGAAGAACCTTGTGGAGCGTACGATTCTCGTCAGCGGGAAGCCGACACTGGATGCTTCGGATTTCGATGCACAATATCTGCGTCATGATGAACCGGTGAAGGCCTCGGAATCATCGTCTCTGGCAGGCATGACGCTGGATGAAATAGAGCGTCAGACTATTTTGCAGGCACTCGATCGCCATAAGGGAAATCTCAGTCAGGTAGCTATGACACTCGGCATCAGTCGTGCCGCGCTCTATCGCCGACTGGAAAAGTTTAATATAACGGTTAATGAAAAGTGATTTAATCATTAACTCCTAATCACTACTATCGTGAGAATAAAGTTCTATTTCTCCATACTTGTCCTCTTCCTCTTGGGGTTAGGTGGTGCTCTTCTCTACTTGGCGAAGGGGATGCAGATATTGCATCTTTACATTGTAGAGGGGATCATTGCGTGTATCTTGGTGTTTCTGGTTGTCTTTTACCGTAAAATCGTGAAGCCGATGAATATTATCGGCAGCGGCATGGAATTGCTGCGCGAACAGGATTTCAGCAGCAGGCTCAGCAAAGTAGGGCAATACGAGTCGGACCGCATTGTAAATGTGTTCAACCGTATGATGGAGCAATTGAAGAACGAACGTTTGCGTCTGCGCGAGCAAAACCATTTTCTGGACTTGCTAATCCAGGCTTCGCCGATGGGAGTTGTCATTACCACACTGAACGGTGAAATATCCCAGCTTAATCCGATGGGATTGAAGATGATGGGAGTACGTCTGGAAGAGATTATGGGAAAGAAAATAGAGAATATAGACTCTCCTTTGGCTGAAGAACTGGCGAATATCTCAAAAGATCAGACGGCAGTAGTGCGTCTGAATGACTCGAATATCTATAAATGTACCCATTCCTCCTTTATCGACAGAGGTTTTCATCATCCTTTCTATCTGATAGAGAAGATGACGGACGAGGTGATGCGTGCTGAAAAGAAAGCGTATGAGAAGGTGATCCGCATGATTGCGCACGAAGTGAACAATACGACGGCGGGTATTACATCTACCCTTGATACTGTGGAACAAGCCCTTTCCACCGAAGAGGATATGGAGGATATCTGCGATGTGATGCGCATTTGTACCGAACGTTGTTTCTCCATGAGCCGCTTTATCACCCGTTTTGCCGATGTTGTGAAAATTCCTGAGCCCACCTTGGTTACGGGCAAACTGAATGAACTGGCTTCCACGTGTAAGCGCTTTATGGAGGGTATGTGCAACGACCGGAATATTCTTCTCTGGCTGGAATGTGATCCGAAGCTGGAACCGGTACGCTTTGATGCGGCATTGCTGGAACAGGTATTGGTGAATATTATCAAGAATGCTGCGGAAAGTATCGAACATGCGCCCGAAGGAACGATCCAGCAGGGTAGGGTTGTAGTCCGTACAATCGCTCCTACCACGATTGAAGTGGTAGATAATGGCCCCGGTATAACAAAAGAGACTGAAGCAAAGCTCTTCAGTCCCTTCTTTTCCACTAAACCGAACGGGCAGGGAATCGGTCTGGTGTTTATTCGCGAGGTGCTTACCCGTCATGGGTGTACGTTCTCTCTACGCACGTATAGTGATGGGTTGACACGGTTCCGCATTATTTTTCCGTAGTCTTTTTCCATGCCTTTGCGTATTCGTCAAGAATCCGCTTGATGCCCTGGCCGATGACCACATAGTCCTTTTCGTTCAGGTTGGCAAGCGAGGCGCGTATGCTCCATTCCGGACCATCGAAACCACCGCCGTTCAGCAGGACGAGAGACGTTTCTTTCGCTAGGCGGAATACGACGTTCAGCGGGCTGTAGGTACGTTTCAGGTATTCTACGAAATCATCTCCATAGAATTTCTTTGCCCATACCAGCATGTCGATCTCTGTATAATACCCTACACGGAGTGGGTCTTTTATCAACGTGAATCCCGTATTATCCCACAAGGCATGCAGACGTTTTTCAATGATTTCCATCATCTTCAGTTTATATTTATTTTCCTTATCCAGCAGGGCGAAGGAAGCGAATAAACTCATTTGCATCTGTTGGGGTAATGACAGGCCGGCGGTATGGTTTAGTGCAACCTGTCGGCTGTCGGCTACCATGCGGTCGATAAACTTCATTTTTTCGGGATGCAGAGTCAGACTTGAGTAACGGCGGTTCAGCGCATTGCGTTTATCTTCCGGCAGGCGGGCGATTTGCTTGTCGTAGATGTTGTCTTCGTGCAGGGCGATGACAGCATCACGCCAACCGGTAGCTCCGAAATATTTGGAGAAGGAATAGACACAAAGCGTATTGTGCGGCAGTTCGGCCATGAATGAGCGGAAGTGCGGGCTGAATGTGCCGTATACATCATCCGTGATAACCATCAGGTTGGGGTTATCATTCTTCACAATATCGACAATTCGTGCCATCGTTTCCGGACTGAGGGCGTAACTGGGCGGATTGCTGGGATTAGTGACGAAGAGCGCTTTGATGGCGGGATCTTTCAGGCGGTCGATGTCCTTGTCATTGTATTGCCAAAGGTGGAACCCGTCGTCCGTCATGCGGTCGGCATGCAGCTCTATCATGTTGAACTGGTAGCGGCTCAGTTGCGGAATTTCGATATAAGGAGTGAAGGCGGGCACCATAAGGGCGATGCCGTCACCTTTGTCCAGCAGGAAGTTTTCCTGAAGGGAGTCGAAGAGGTAACACATGGCGGCGGTTCCGCCTTCGGTGGCAAAGAGGTCGAATGTGCCGCGTGGAGGGCGGTTATCGCACATTTCTTGCGACAGATAATCTTGCACCAGTATTTCGGTGAAATGCAGGATGCGGTCGGCACAGGGTACTGGTCACCGATGACGGCTTCTGCCCATTCATGCACCAGGGAGTCGGGATCGGCGGCATGTTGCATTAACAGGTAGTTATAGGTTTGCTCCAGGAGCTTGACACCGTGGGCGGTGTTGTTCTTTTTGAGGAAGGCTTCAAAGCGCGAGGCGATGCCGGACTTTTCGGGAATGCCGGCGATGCCTTCGGGAAGGTTCATGACGCGGCGACATTCTTCCAGTCCGAACTGTCCCAGGAGGAAGAAGGCTTCGCGAGGGGTGGTAGCAATCCAGTTAGGGTTACCGCGTCCGGCATTCAGCATCGTGCGGGCAGTTTTCTTCAGGCTTTCATCGGCCATATCAATCAATTGATTCTTCAGCTCGAATGGGCTGATGGTCTCCATTTTCTTTTCAAAATTCTTGGTATCCATATCGTTAAGTTTTAATTGTTATCATATTATTTCTTTGGTGTGATAAACTAATCTCCGGGATTTAAGAAACTAATCTCAGAGATATATAAAATTATTCGTACTATAACTGTTATTGTTTCTTACAACAGTTATATTATTATCTTACAATAGATATATTTCTTTCTTACTATATTTGTTGTAAGAATAAAAATATGCATCTCCGGAATTAGTTTCTTAAATCCCGGAGATTAGTTTCTTGACCCTGTATATTAGTTGTATGCATGTACTTCCCGGTTAAATCAGCAGTACGATGACGACACCCCATATTATTAATAAGGTGTTGCCTACAGCATACGTTACGGTATAGCCCAGCGCAGGCGTTTCGCTTTCTATTGCATCTTGTATCGCTCCCAGTGCGGCGGTCGTTGTACGTGCTCCGGCACAGCATCCCAGTGTTATTGCAGGGTGGAATTTGAAGACGTATTTACCCAGTAGCAGACCGATAATCAACGGCAGGGTAGTGGCTATGGCACCTACAATGAACAAACTGAGTCCGACATCCCGGAAACCTTGTACGAAACTCGGTCCGGCGGCTATTCCCACTACAGCGATGAACATATTCAGCCCTACATTATTCAGTACCCACAGGGAAGCTTCGGGAATACGTCCGAACGTAGGATGCTTGCTGCGCAGCCAACCGAAGAATAATCCGGCTATCAATGCGCCACCACTCGTACTCAGACTGATGGGGACACCACCGATGTGGATGGATAATGCACCGAACAAACCACCTATCAGAATTCCTAATCCAACGAATATCATATCCGTTTGGTGGGTAGGTCGATCCACATATCCTATTTGTACAGCGGCACTTTCCACTTCTTGCTTGGTGCCTACTACTTCGATGACGTCGCCGGCATCCAATTTGGTCTGTGCCAATACGGGTATTTCAATTCCCGCACGCTTGATGCTGCGGATGCTGACGCCATGCATGAATTTGTGCCGGCGGATATTCGCCACAGTCTTTCCGGCGAACGTTTTCTTTGTGACCGTGACAGGTAACGTTTCTGCCGGGAAATCGAGTAACTGCGCGTCCTGTACTTCTTCGCCTATCCAGTCCTCTTCGCCGATAACGAATTCACGGCGTCCGCTGAGAACGACTTCGTCTCCTATATTCAATACGGTATTCGGGGCTACATCCCGAACGACTCCTTGCTTGCGCAGGCGCTCTACGAACAGGCGTTTACCATCTTTCTGGAAGTACATTTCCAGGTCTATCACCCGGCGGCCTTGTTTGAACCATTCGTTTTCTATCTTGTAGGCGCGGAAGGTTACGGGACGTGCGGCGTGCATGAATCCCGGTTCGTCTGCTTCGGAACTACCCATTTTGGCTTCCAGATCTTTGCAGGCGGCTTTCACTTTCTCTAGTCCGCCCAATAGTTTGGGGCCGAGGGAGGAGAGCACCCAGGCTGAACCTGCCGTACCGAAAACGTAAGTCACAGCGTATGATACGGGGATGATATTGATATAGCTTTGGCGTTGCGCTTCGTCCAGCCCCATGTTTGCCATGGTGTCTTCGGCTACTCCGATGACGGCGGAGATGGTTTGCGAACCTGCCAGTAATCCGGCGGCTTCACCGGGATTGTAGCCCATCACGAGGGCGAGAAGCCAGGTCACTACCAATACGGATACACACATCAGTACGGCAAAGCCTACCTGGGGGAGTCCGTCTTTTTTCAGTCCGCGGAAGAACTGCGGCCCTACTTTATACCCGACGGCGAACAGAAAGAGAAGAAAGAACACGGATTTGATGGGGCCTGGCACGTCAATCTTCAACTGTCCTACCAATACGCCTACAAGCAGTACGCTTGTGACCGTCCCCAAGCTGAACTTCCCGATGCGTAGCTTGCCAAGCCAGAACCCCAGGAACAGGGTGAGGAATATGGCAAGTTCGGGGCGCTCCCTGAGCTGGTTTATTATCCATTCCATAATTAAGTTGTTTAGGTTATTAATTGGTTTTCGATGCTTTTGGCGTCGTTTAAGACATATACAACAGCCTGCAATGGGAAGTGTTTCGTGCAAAAGTGGTTTTTTAGAACATTTATTCAGTAAAACTGAACTTTCTGAAAAAGTTTTCTTGCGTACCTTTGCGGGCACAAAAGAAGGATAAATGATAATTTAGCGGCGTGATTTCTGATAGTCCGTATATCAATAGGCTATATAGCCCGCTAAACTATCATTTATCTTTCAACATTATATGAATAGGTATGAGGTTTACTTTTTCAAGGATTTTATTGTTCATCAGCCTTTGCTGGATGAGCTTCCCCCTGCAAGCACAATATGTGGTACAAGGTGTTGTTACAGACTCGTTAACCCGTGAGCCTCTCCCATATACATCTGTGTATCTGAAAGGTACTACCGAAGGAGGTATGACCGATGACAAAGGACAGTTTTCTTTCAAGACCTACCGCCCCCAAGCCGTGCTGGTTATTTCTGCCATTGGATATAATGAATATACCCGTCTTATTCATCCGGCACAAGGTATCCGTCTTACCATCGCCCTTTCGCCGGTAACGTATGCCCTGAATGAAGTGGTGGTAAAGCCCAAACGGGAGCGATATAAGAAAAAAGATAATCCCGCCGTGGAATTTGTGCGACAAATGATAGAACATCGGGATGACTATTCGCCCAAAGAGTTGGACTTCTGGCAACGGGATCGTTATGAGAAGATGACCTTTGCCATTAACAACTTCGACAGCGTAAAGCAGCAGAAGTGGCTTTATCGTAAATTCAAGTTCCTGACGGACTATGTGGATACTTCCGCCGTTACGGGAAAGCCCGTGCTTGCCGTTTCTAACCGTGAGCTGCTGGCTACGGACTATTACCGCAAATCTCCCAAAAGTCAGAAACAGCGCGTACATGCCCGCCGACAGGCCGGTGTGGATGAAATGCTTTCGCAGCAAGGCATGGAGCAAGCCATCAGTGTGACGATGACGGATGTAGATATTTATGAGAACAACATCACGCTGTTCACCAATAAGTTCGTAAGTCCGCTCTCTTCCCTGGGCCCTTCATTCTATAAATATTATCTGATGGACACGCTTACGATAGCGGGCCAGCCTTGTGTGGACCTGACGTTCGTACCCTTCAATTCCGAGTCATTCGGTTTTACGGGACACTTGTACGTTACTTTGGATAGTACCTATTTCGTGCGTCGTGCCACCATGAACTTTCCACAGAAAATCAATCTGAATTTTGTGGATTATATGTCTCTTGAACAGAACTTTACCCGTGAGGCAGACGGTACGCGCCAGTTGGTTGACGAACATATCACCACCGAATTCAAGCTGGTGGACAACAGTGACGGTATCTATGCCAAGCGGGATGTATATTACAGGAACTATGTGTATGAACCTTCTGCGGATGCCCTTTCGGCCTTTAAGAAGCCGGAAAAAGTGATTGAGTCGGCCGAAGCAACGCATCGCACGGAAGCTTACTGGGACGATAACCGTCAGGTGGAAGTCAGCAAGAAGGAAACTTCCGTTGATAAAATGATGGCGCAGCTTCGCGCGTATCCTGTCTATTACTGGACGGAGAAGACCTTGAAAGTGTTGTTTACCGGATACATACCCGCACCTAAAGAGAAAGAACCCCTGTTCTATATAGGTATGATGAATACCACCATAAGCGGCAACACCCTGGAAGGTGTGCGTCTGCGTGCGGGAGGTATGACTACGGCGTGGCTCAATCCGCACCTATTCTATAAAGGATACATGGCTTACGGTTTCAAAGACCATCGGATGAAGGGAATGGCGGAAGTGGAATATTCTTTCCATAAGAAGAAGGAGTATGCCAACGAATTTCCTATCCACTCTTTGAAAGCACGATATACCTCGGATGTAAACCAATACGGACAGCATTACCTCTATACCAGTCAGGACAACGTATTTCTGAGCTTAAAGCGCCAGAAGGACGACCGGATAGGCTATCAGCGCAAGGCGGAACTGACTTATACCAATGAGTTCCATTCCGGTTTCTCCTTTCAGCTCACTTCCCGCTTCCGGCAGGATGAGTCTTCGTATCTTATCCCTTTCCTGAAGCAGGATGAGATGGCAACGCCCGTGAAGAAAATATCGAATGCCGAGTTTGAAGTAAAATTGCGTTATGCGCCGAATGAAAAATTCTTTCAGACGCAATGGAACCGTTTTCCGGTATCGCTGGATGCTCCGGTCTTCTCGCTTTCGCATACGATGGCTGCAAAAGGAGTGTTGGGTGGTGATTATACCTATCAATATACAGAGGCAGGTTTTCAGAAACGTTTCTGGTTTTCGGCCTTCGGCTATACCGACGTTATCCTGAAAGCCGGGAAAGTTTGGAATAAAGTACCTTTCCCGTTACTGATTATCCCGAACGCCAACCTCTCCTATACCATTCAGCCGGAGTCTTACTCCTTGATGAATGCCATGGAGTTTATGAACGATGAATATGCTTCGTGGGACGTTACTTATTATCTAAATGGCTTTCTGTTCAACCGCGTGCCTTTGCTGAAAAAGTTGAAATGGCGTGAAGTCCTTTCATTCCGGGGATTGTACGGGAATTTGAGCGACAAGAATAACCCGACGGTCAGCAATAATCTTTTTCGTTTTCCCGCCACAACCTCTTATATGGGGGATACTCCTTATATGGAAGTGGGTGTCGGTGTGGAGAATATTTTGAAGGTGCTCCGCTTCGATTATGTCTGGCGATTAACTTACAGAAATCTGCCCGGAATTGATAAATCCGGCCTTAGAATCAGTTTGCATATGACCTTTTAACTTAAATCTTACTAACAGAACATTAAATCGGATAAAAAGACGAGTCTCAATTGAACAAAATAGCCTAAATTTGAGCAATTTTTTAAACTTTAAAAGATACAATGGCAATGAAAGAAAACATTAAGCCGGCAACTGGTCGTTTGGGTGTACTGGTAGTCGGAGTGGGTGGCGCGGTCTCAACCACCATGATAACGGGTACATTGGCTGCTCGTAAGGGACTGGCAAAACCTATTGGGTCTATTACACAGATGGCCACAATACGCATGGAGAACAACGACGAAAAGCTGATTAAGGACGTAGTGCCTTTGGCAGACTTGAACGACATTGTTTTCGGCGGATGGGATATCTTCCCTGATAATGCATACGAAGCCGCGATGTATGCGGAAGTCCTGAAAGAAAAAGACTTAAATCTGGTAAAAGAGGAATTGCAAGCTATCAAACCGATGCCTGCTGCCTTCGACCACAACTTTGCAAAACGTCTGAATGGTACGTATATCAAGCAGGCTGCCACCCGTTGGGAAATGGTAGAGCAATTGCGTGAGGATATCCGTAACTTCAAGGCTGCCAACAACTGCGAGCGTATTGCCGTGCTGTGGGCTGCAAGTACTGAAATCTACGTTCCGTTGTGTAAAGAACATGAGTCGCTTGCTGCTTTGGAAGAAGCAATGAAGGCTAATAACACGGAAGTGGTTTCTCCGAGTATGTGCTACGCTTATGCTGCAATTGCAGAAGGTGCTCCGTTCATCATGGGTGCTCCTAACCTGTGCGTAGATACTCCGGCCATGTGGGAATTCTCTAAGAAGATGAATGTGCCCATCTCAGGTAAGGACTTCAAGAGCGGACAGACATTGATGAAAACAGTGCTTGCTCCGATGTTCAAGACTCGTATGCTGGGTGTAAGCGGTTGGTTCTCTACCAACATCCTGGGTAACCGTGATGGCGAAGTGCTCGATCAACCCGAAAACTTCAAAACAAAAGAAGTTAGCAAGTTGTCTGTTATCGATAACATCTTCGAACCTGAAAAATTCCCCGATCTCTATGGCGATGTTTACCACAAGGTTCGTATCAACTACTATCCTCCCCGTAAAGATAATAAGGAAGCATGGGATAACATCGACATCTTCGGATGGATGGGGTACCCGATGGAAATCAAAGTAAACTTCCTGTGCCGTGACTCTATCCTTGCAGCTCCTATTGCACTCGACCTCGTTATTTTCAGTGACCTGGCATTGCGTGCAGGTATGTCTGGAATCCAGACTTGGCTGTCATTCTTCTGCAAGAGCCCGATGCACGACTTTGAGCATGAACCGATTCATGATCTGTTCACTCAATGGAGAATGGTGAAAGAAACAATCCGTACGATGGTGGGTGAAAAATCACCGAGCTATCTGGACTAATCATAAAATAAGATGATAGGATGGTAAAATGATAGGATGGTGAGATTGTATTGAGCTATCTTATCATTTACCGTCTTATCATCTTATCATTTTTTATATCTTTTTCTATGAGGAAACCTTCCTTCTTCCCTGTCCTGATAGGCACGGGCTTCGGCTCAGGCTTTTCTCCCTTGGCTCCGGGCACGGCGGGCGCTTTACTCGCTACGCTAATCTGGTTCGGACTTTCTTTACTCATATCAGATACTTGTCTGTTGTGGACGACTGTCGCACTGATATCCCTGTTCACCGTAGCCGGTATTTGGGCTACCGACCGTCTGGAACCCTACTGGGGTGAAGATCCGTCGCGCGTGGTGGTGGATGAGATGGTAGGTGTGTGGATCACGCTCCTGGCAGCTCCGGCAGGTCATATCTGGTATGGACTGGCAGCATTTGTTTTGTTCCGCTTCTTTGATATTCTGAAGCCGCTGGGTATCCGGCGGATGGAAAAACTGCCGGGTGGAGTGGGAGTGATGATGGACGACGTATTGGCAGGAGTGTATGGTTTCATTGTTTTAATTGTGGCGAGATGGTTGATGGAGTAGAAGAACAGAGTCGGTTTGCAGGTTGGCGCAGGGAAGTGTGGCTTTTTATGAAGGCGCAGCTTTCTGCACAAATAGCTACTGTAATCGATTTTCTGATAACTATTCTTTTGGTGAAATTATTTGGTATATATTATTTGTATGCCACATTTATAGGTTCCGTGGTTGGCGGTATTGTTAATTGTGTAATCAACTATGAATGGGTATTTAAGGCGGAAGACTGCAAGAAGATACATGTGGGGCTGAAGTATTTCATAGTCTGGGGTGGGAGCATCCTGATCAATACATGGGGTACTTTTGCTTTGACGGAATGGCTGGCAGGAATGAAATGGGTGAACGGGTTGCTGGGATACTACGTCTATGATGTGTTTATCTTGTCTAAAATAACGGTTGCCCTGTTGGTTGCCTTTTTCTGGAACTACTATTTGCAACGGGTCTTCGTCTACCGGAACCACAACTTAAAAAGATTTCTGAAACAACGTTTGGAGAAAAAAATAGAATGAACATGAATTACAGAGATTGGCTGCAACAGGTGATATACAAGATTATCAATCCCGTTGTGCGCGGCATGATTAAAATTGGCATTACGCCTAACTTTATTACTACTACCGGGTTGATACTTAACATTGTGGCTGCCGGTATATTTATTTATGCAGGGTTAGTGACAGATTCGGAAGAGGATCTTTCTTTGGTGGGATGGACAGGCGGACTGATACTCTTCGCCGGGTTGTTTGACATGATGGATGGCCGTGTGGCGCGTCTTGGCAATATGTCTTCCACTTTCGGGGCATTGTACGATTCGGTGCTCGACCGTTACAGTGAACTGTTTACCTTGTTCGGTATATCCTATTATCTCATATTACAAGGTTATTTCTGGGGTTCCATTATCACTTTTCTTGCTTTGATCGGTTCGCTGATGGTAAGTTACGTACGCGCACGTGCCGAAGGGCTGGGACTGGAATGTAAAGTAGGTATTATGCAGCGTCCTGAGCGAGTAGTGCTGACCAGTCTGGGAGCTTTGTTCTGTGGCATCTTCTCCGATTGCACACTCTTCGATCCGATGTTAATCTTGATAGTTCCTCTGGCAATCATTGCCGTATTGGCTAATCTGACAGCTTTTGTCCGTCTGGCACATTGCTATAAACTTTTGAATAAATGATAAAAAGATATTTTCCTCCGGTGAGAGAAACGATGTTGGTAGTGGTTATAACGGTGGTTTTCCTGTTGCTGACGGCTACTTGTATCGGGCTCCGTCCGGAGCATTTCCTGATGGCGGGTTTGTTTTTCGTTTTGTTTTTTGCTGGGAAGACAACCCGTAAACTGGCAGTAGCGTTACTGCCTTTTATTATTTTTGGCGTTTCCTACGATTGGATGCGGGTGTATCCCAATTATCAGGTGAATCCTATTGATGTGCAGGGTTTGTATGAAGCGGAGAAATCCCTTTTCGGTATATCTGTGAATGGGACGATACTTATTCCTTGCGAATACTTTGCCATACATCACTGGTCGATTGCTGACTTCTTTGCAGGCGTGTTCTATCTTTGTTGGGTGCCTGTGCCTATTGTTTTCGGTTTGTGGCTTTATCTGAAGGGAGACCGCCGGATGTATCTGCGCTTTGCAATGGTCTTTTTGCTTGTGAATCTGATTGGTTTTGCGGGATATTACATTCATCCTGCGGCACCACCTTGGTATGCCATGAATTATGGTTTTGAGGCTATGCTTGATACTCCCGGAAATGTAGCAGGGCTGGGACGCTTCGATGAATTGATGGGATGCACTATTTTCAATTCAATCTATGGGCGTAATGCCAATGTATTTGCTGCCGTACCTTCATTGCATGCAGCGTATATGGTTGTGGCATTGGCTTATGCTATTATGAACCGCTGTAAAGGCTGGCTGATAGCATTGTTCGCGTTTATCATGGTGGGTATCTGGTGTACGGCCGTTTATTCGGGGCATCATTATCTGATTGATGTCTTATTGGGAATATTCTGTGCTCTCCTGGGTATCTTTGCCTTTGAAAAAGGATTGATGAAATGGGGAGCGTTCAAGCGCTTTTTCGAACGTTATAGTAAATATATCCGTTAATGAATAATTTCGTCTTTTACAGTCCTACCGAATTTGTATTCGGTAAAGCTACGGAAATGCAAGTCGGTGCACTGGCACGGAAGCATGGTGCGCGGAAAGTGATGATCGTGTACGGCGGCGGCTCTGTTGTACGGAGTGGCTTGTTGGATAGGGTGAAACAGTCTTTGCGGGAAGCAGGAATTGAATATTGCCTGATGGGGGGCGTGCAGCCCAATCCGGTAGATACGAAAGTGTATGAAGGCATTGAATTCTGCCGCCGTGAACAGGCTGATATGCTGTTGCCTGTGGGTGGTGGTTCTGTCATTGATACAGCCAAAGCCATAGCGGCAGGTGTGCTTTATGAAGGTGACTTCTGGGATTTCTATATCGGAAAGGCTAAAGTGACTAAAGCGCTGAAAGTAGCTGTTGTGCTGACTATTCCTGCTGCCGGAAGTGAAGGCTCCGGTAATACGGTTATAACGAAACTGGATGGTTTGCAGAAACTCAGCCTGCGTGTACCGGAAGTTTTGCGTCCGGTATTCTCTATTATGAATCCGGAACTTACTTATACTTTGCCGCCCTTTCAGACTGCCTGCGGTGTGGCCGATATGATGGCTCATATCATGGAGCGTTATTTTACGAACACTCAGGAGGTGGAAATTGGAGATCGCCTTTGTGAAGGCACTTTGATGGCTATCATCAATGAGGCTCCCAAGGCAATGAGAAATCCTGAAGATTACGGTGCGCGTGCCAACTTGATGTGGGCGGGCATGATTGCGCATAATGGTACTTGTGGTGTAGGTTGTGAAGAAGATTGGGCTTCGCACTTCCTGGAGCATGAAATCAGTGCTATTTATGGTGTTACCCACGGTGCGGGGTTATCTGTTATCTTCCCTGCTTGGATGACGTGGATGGTAGAACATAATGTGGGAAAGATAGCTCAATATGCCGTTCGTGTATGGGGTGTTCCTGAATCAGAAGATAAGAAAGCGGTTGCTTTGGAGGGTATTGGTAAGCTGAAAGCTTTCTTTAGCTCTCTTGCTCTGCCTGTGACATTTAAAGAACTGGGTATTGAAGACCCTGATATTGACCGTCTGGCAGATAGTCTGCACCGCAATAAAGGAGAGTTGGTAGGGAATTATGTGAAGCTGACGAAGCAGGATAGCAAAGAGATTTATCGCCTTGCATGTGCAGGGGAGTGAGTGATGGTTCGCTTCTATATAAAGGGTGAGTTTCTTTAAAGTATCGGCCAATGATTTTGAAAAGTTGGCGATAAAAATAAAAAATACGGCGAAGTTTCTGATTTACTTCGCCGTATTTTCTTATTTAATTTCGAATTCTTCCTTCATGTCAATCTCTTCCCCTTGCGGGTCGTAGAATACATATTCCAGGAACGCGAGTTTCTGGCTTGGAATAATCTTGATACCAAATCCGTATTTCATCTGCCATTTCCGTTTCAGGGAAACGAGTCCCTGATTGATGTAAGCAGCAATATACGGGTGGATGTGTAACGAGAATTTCTTAATCTTCAGTTTGTTGACTAAGTAATCAATTTTACTCTCTAAAGTGTCCGTAAAGAGGATAGAGGACTTGATGGTGCCTTTTCCGAAACAGGTGGGACAGATTTCTGTGGTATTGACATCCATTGCCGGGCGCACACGCTGGCGGGTAATCTGCATCAGTCCGAATTTGCTGAGCGGTAGGATGTTATGTCTTGCCCTGTCTTTCTGCATGTTGGCACACATACGTTCGTAAAGCTTTTGTCTGTTTTCGGCTTCGTTCATATCAATGAAGTCCACCACAATGATACCACCCATATCTCTCAGTCGTAGCTGGCGAGCCAGTTCGTCGGCAGCTCCCAGATTCACTTCGAGTGCGTTGGCCTCCTGCCCGTTGGCATTCTTGGTGCGGTTACCGCTGTTCACGTCTACTACGTGAAGCGCCTCAGTATGCTCAATAATCAGGTAGGCACCACTCTTGTATGAAACCGTCTTGCCAAACGAAGACTTGATCTGCTTGGTGATACCAAAATTGTCATAAATGGGGAGTTGTCCTTTATACAGTTTTACGATTCCTGCCCGGTCAGGGGCGATAAGAGTTACGTAGTCCTTGATTTCGTGGAACACGGCTTCGTCGTTGACGTGGATGTTCTCAAAAGAAGGATTGAACAAGTCGCGCAATAAGCCTACGGCACGGCTGGTTTCTTCGTAAATCAATGTCGGGAATTTGGTAGCTTTCTGTATTTTGGTGACAGCATCTTCCCAGTGTTTTAATAAAACTTTAAGCTCTCCGTCGAGCTCGGCTACGCGTTTTCCTTCGGCAACAGTGCGGACGATCACTCCGAAATTCTTCGGCTTGATACTCATCAGCAATTGTTTGAGGCGGGCGCGTTCTTCGCTCGATTTAATTTTTTGTGATACGGAAACCTTGTCGTTGAAAGGTATCAGCACCAGATATCTTCCGGCAAATGAGATTTCGGAAGTCAGGCGCGGACCTTTGGTAGAGATAGGCTCCTTGACAATTTGCACCACTACTTCTTGTCCCACCTTGAGTGTATTGGCAACGGTACCATCTTTTTCAAGATCGGGAAGTATGGTTGCTTTGGTGATTTGCGGTAGTTTCTTTTTATCGCTTAAAGTCTGCTTTACGTATTTCTCTAACGAGTTAAATTGAGGACCTAAGTCCAGATAATGAAGAAAAGCATCTTTCTCGTAACCCACGTCCACGAAGCAGGCATTCAGGCCGGGCATCAATTTCTTGACGCGTCCCAAATACATGTTGCCCACCGAAAAGGAGATGTTTCTTCCTTCGCTCTGGAGTTCCACCAGCTGCTTGTCTTCAAGCAGTGCAATGGATACCTCTTTGGGCTGTACGTCTACAACGAGTTCGCTTGTCACAATAATTGGCTTTTAAATGATTCAATTTACTACTTAAACAAAGAACAAACCCGCGAGACATTTTGCTTCACAAGTTTGTTCTTTATTTTGTCCTTCAGACTAAAAATTACTTTTTGCTTTTATGTCTGTTCTTTCTTAGTCTTTTTTTACGCTTGTGCGTAGACATTTTATGTCTTTTTTTCTTCTTTCCGCTTGGCATAGCTTCAAAATTTTTATGGGTTAATACTATTGTTTATTATTTCTTCACTGAGAGGGTGAACGTTTTTGCAGGCTTAAATGCCGGAATGTTATGTTCCGGAATGATTATTGTAGTGTTCTTGGAGATGTTGCGAGCAGTTTTCTGGGCTCTTTTCTTCACTACAAAACTACCAAACCCGCGGAGGTAAACATTTTCATCTTTGGATAAAGATGCCTTTACTGCGTCCATGAATGCTTCAACGGTTGTAAGTACGGTTGTCTTATCAATTCCGGTGTTCTTTGTAATTTCGTTTACAATATCAGCTTTAGTCATTTTTCTTTAAAAAAAATATTATTACTATAGTTTCCTAATTTTTTGGACTGCAAATATATAGCTTTTTACGCTCTCTAAAAAATATATTCTGGACAATTTTCTAAAAAAGTCTTTTGATTAAGGTTTGTTAGGGGGAAAAAGAGCTAATTTTGTGTCGTTGAAAGGGCTACACCCTTTTGTACAAAGGGTGTAGCCCTGAATGGCAAAGGGTGTAGTCATCCGGGGCGAAAGGTGTAGCCCTTTTTGTGTTTTTATAACTATCTGTAATAGAGATGAATATATTCAGTGAGAAATTGATAGTCTGGTATGCCGGAAACAAGCGTGAATTGCCTTGGAGGGATACCACCGACCCTTATATTATATGGATTTCGGAGATTATCCTGCAACAGACCCGGGTCGTGCAAGGTTATGATTATTTTTTGCGTTTTATCCATCGTTTTCCTGATGTGACAGCTTTGGCCGAAGCATCGGAAGACGAGGTGATGAAATGCTGGCAAGGACTGGGGTATTACTCCCGTGCGCGCAATCTGCATGCGGCGGCAAAAAGCATGAATGGTGTTTTTCCGACTACTTATGAAGGGGTGCGTGCGCTGAAGGGGGTAGGGGACTATACTGCTGCGGCTATCTGTTCATTTGCCTACGGTATGCCTTATGCTGTGGTGGATGGGAATGTCTATCGTGTGCTTTCGCGCTATTTCGGCATCGATACGCCGGTGGACAGTACGGAAGGTAAGAAGCTGTTTGCTGCTTTGGCAGACGAGATGATGGATAAATCGCAGCCTGCCGTTTACAATCAGGCGATAATGGATTTCGGTGCCATACAGTGTACACCGCAATCGCCGAATTGCCTGTTTTGCCCTTTGGCGGACAGTTGTTCCGCCCTGAAGGAGGGTACGATAACGAAGTTGCCCGTAAAACAGCATAAGACGAAAACCACCAATCGTTATTTTAACTATATATATGTACGTGTGGGCGCGTGTACCTATTTACATAAGCGGACAGGGGATGATATCTGGAAAAATCTTTTCGAATTTCCGCTGATAGAAACAGAAGCGCCTGTGACGGAAGAAGAGTTTCGTGAATTGCCGCAGGTACGTGCGCTTTTTACAGATGGGGAGGTTTCGGGACTGCGTTTAATCAGTGGAAATGTGAAGCATGTGCTCTCTCACAGGGTGATTTATGCCAATTTCTATGAAGTTGTTTTACCGGAAAATTCCACTTCTTTTTCTGCCTTCCAGCGGGTGAAAACAGAGGATTTGGAGCAATATGCAGTCTCTCGCCTGGTGCATGCCTTTCTGGAGAAATATCTATAAAAGTTGCGCTAACTCTTGCATTGTGTGATTATTCTGTTTAATTTTGGCAGCAAATTCAAATAAAAAGAAAAAAGGCTTATGTCAGTAAATAAAGTAATATTGATTGGAAATGTAGGTAGAGACCCTGAAGTAAGATACCTGGATTCCGGTATCGCTGTGGCTTCTTTGCCTTTGGCTACTACAGACCGTGCATACACATTGGCTAACGGTACGCAGGTACCCGAACGGACGGAATGGCACAATCTGGTACTTTGGCGCGGACTGGCAGAAACAGCCGAAAAATATGTGCATAAAGGGGATAAACTTTATGTGGAAGGCAAAATCCGTACCCGTTCATACGATGACCAGACTGGTGCAAAGCGCTATGTTACAGAAATCTTTGTGGATTCTATGGAGATGCTGAGCCCCAGAGGAACTGTTGCACCGGGTGCTGCCGCTCCGCAACCGGGGATGTCACAAGGTGCTCCCGCACAACCCATGGCACAATCGCAGGCAACCCCTGCACAAGATAATACAACGGACGATTTACCGTTCTAATTGTTTAACTAAAACCAAGATCTTTGGACCCAGACGCTTATTTATGCCAATTGGCAGATGTTTTTAATGGTATATCCGTACATAGCCCTACTATTTCGGCAATTATCGCCATTGTGTTGGCAGGTTTGCTGTTGCTCGTATCAGGCTTTGCCTCAGCTTCAGAAATAGCCTTTTTCTCTCTTTCTCCATCCGACCTGAGTGCCATTGATGAGAAGAAACACCCATCGGATGAGAAAATTAGTAAACTTTTGGAGGATACGGAAAGGTTGCTGGCAACCATTCTGATAACAAACAATTTTGTGAATGTGACTATTATCATGCTCTGCAACTTCTTCTTCATGAGTGTGTTTGAGTTCCATTCTCCTATTGCGGAATTTCTGATACTGACCGTCATCCTGACCTTCCTTCTGCTTCTTTTCGGCGAAATCATGCCGAAGATTTATTCAGCACAGAAGACGTTGGCTTTCTGTCGTTTTTCCGCTCCGGGTATATGGATGTTTCGTTCCCTCTTTTATCCGGTAGCTTCTATGCTGGTACGTTCCACTTCGTTCCTGAATAAGCATTTTGCCCGTAAAAACCATAATATTTCGGTAGACGAACTTTCCCATGCCCTTGAATTGACGGATAAGGAGGAACTGAAAGAAGAGAATAATATTCTGGAAGGTATCATTCGTTTTGGCGGTGAAACGGCGAAGGAGGTGATGACTTCCCGTCTGGACGTAGTCGATCTGGATATCCGCACGCCTTTCAAGGATGTATTGCAATGTATTATCGAAAATGCTTATTCCCGCATCCCTATTTATTCCGAGAACCGGGATAATATCAAAGGTATCTTATATATCAAGGACTTGTTGCCCCATTTGAATAAGGTAGACTTCCGTTGGCAATCGCTGATACGTCCGGCCTATTTTGTTCCGGAAACTAAGATGATTGACGATTTGCTGCGTGATTTTCAGGCCAATAAGATTCATATAGCTATTGTGGTTGATGAATTTGGCGGTACGTCGGGAATTGTGACGATGGAGGATATCATCGAGGAGATAGTCGGGGAGATTCACGACGAATATGATGACGAAGAACGTACGTATGCAGTGTTGAACGATCATACGTGGGTGTTTGAAGCCAAAACGCAGTTGACGGACTTTTATAAGATTACGAAGGTGGATGAGGAAGTCTTTGATGAGGTGGCGGGTGATTCCGATACGCTTGCAGGATTATTGCTGGAGCTGAAAGGCGAGTTTCCGGCCCTGCATGAAAAGGTTACTTACGACCACTATGAGTTTGAAGTCTTGGAGATGGATAACCGCCGTATTCTTAAAGTGAAGTTCACCATCAATACTCCTCCGTCGGATTCCGATAAGAAAGATTGATTTATAAAATAATATGCCTCTTTTCATACAACATACGTATCCTTCCTATAAGTGGGGAGTCTGGAAGATGGACGAAACGCTGGATGAACTGCTGAATATGCTTCCGCAACAGGAAACATACCTGGAAGGGTTGCAGCGTTTCTCTGCTGAACATCGCCGTTTGGAGTGGCTGTCGGTTCGTGTGTTGCTGTTCACTCTATTGGGAGAGGAAAAGGAAATTGCTTACTATCCCAGCGGGAAGCCGTATCTGGCAGATAAATCTGCATCTATCAGTATTTCTCATACGCGTGGATATGTATCGGTGATTATCGGTGAAGCCGGTAAGGAAGTGGGCATTGATATAGAGCAATACGGTGAGCGGGTGCATAAGGTGGCGCATAAATATATGCGTGCTGATGAACCCCTTTCTTCGTATCAGGGAACGGATACCTGGGCTTTGTTGCTCCATTGGTCGGCCAAAGAAGTGATGTTCAAGTGCATGAACACGCCGGAGGTTGATTTCCGTGAACATCTCCGTATTTTCCCTTTTACGGTTACTGAAAAAGGAGCTTTCTCAGCTGAAGAGTACAGAACGCCGGAGCAGCGTAAATTTGAGATCCGATATCTCCTGCATCCGGACTTTGTGCTGACCTGGCAAGTCGATTAATTTTAAAAACATGATACTATGAAACTACAACGCTATTTCTGTCTTCTTCTTTTTGGCTTGCCTCTGTTGGTTTATGCACAGTCGAATAAGACTGTTACGGTAAGCTATGAACGGTCTGCCAAGGGGGAAGTGACTTTCTATTCCGAAACTCAGTCGCATACGCCTTATACGGTATCTATGACTTTTTCCCGGTTGAGTAATACGACTTCCACCGAGGGGGAGATTTATGATGCCGTCATTCATTATGGCAAAACACGGCTGTTGACTTTGCGTCCGTCTACGGAAAATGTTCCGATTGGATTCTCCTATCGCTATACCTATAGAAAAGGAAATAACCGTTTGAAGGCAGATACTAACTTTGTATACCTTTTCCCTTTAGCGCCTGGTAAGGTGGTTCGGGTTAACCGGATGGTGTCTTTAGAGAAATTCTTTGGGAAGGAAGGAGAGAAACGAATTACGGGACTTGGTTTTTCTACTACTGCCGGTGATACCATTTTTGCTTCCCGTGGCGGACTTGTGACCGAGGTTGTTGATAATGCCGCTTCCACTTCTGAAAACACATCGTTTCATGCAACGGAAAATTATCTGGAAGTTTTCCATAAGGATGGTACTTTTGCCCGTTATAAATTATTCCAGAATGGAGGGATCTTTGTCTCTCCGGGTGAAGAGGTGATTCCGGGACAGCCGCTTGGCATCATTGGCGGTGAGAACTACAAGCAGGGTTCCCATTTGCGTTTCAGTATTTATTGTCCCGATCAGCCGGATTATTCGTATGTACCTGATTTTTGTCTTTCTCAGGAGGAAGTAGGCAAGCCTGAACCTCGTGTGATGTATAAGTCCTGGCATCCTGTCGCGATTGTTGTGCGGGAGATGAGTAAGAAGGAGAAGAAGAAATTTCTGTCAAAGGAATGAATTATTGACAAAAAGATAGTAAAGTATTTGCTAAATCTTGTATAAATGCTTATATTCGACCCGTAGAAATTCTTCTACGGGTCTTTTTGTTAACTAAATGTCAAAATAATAAGTAAGCACTATGGAATTACCTTTTGCAGAGTCTTGGAAAATTAAAATGGTGGAACCCATTCGGAAGAGTACCCGCCAGGAACGTGAGCAGTGGCTGAAAGAAGCCCATTACAATGTGTTCCAGCTGAAATCCGAGCAAGTATATATCGATTTGATAACCGACTCCGGTACGGGAGCAATGAGCGATCGCCAATGGGCAGCGATGATGCTGGGCGACGAAAGTTATGCAGGTGCTTCCTCCTTCTTCAACCTGAAAGAAGTGATCACCCGTCTGACTGGTTTTGAATATGTCATTCCCACCCACCAGGGACGTGCAGCCGAGAATGTGCTTTTCTCTTACCTGGTACATGAGGGAGATATTGTTCCGGGTAACTCTCACTTTGATACCACCAAGGGGCATATCGAGGGCCGGAAGGCCATTGCTTTGGATTGCACCATCGATGAAGCGAAAAATACTCAGTTGGAAATACCTTTTAAAGGCAATGTCGATCCTGTGAAATTGGAAAAAGCATTGCAGGAGCATGCTGACCGTATACCGTTTATCATCGTTACCATTACGAACAACACGGCCGGCGGACAGCCCGTATCCATGCAGAACCTTCGTGAAGTCCGTGCTCTTGCGGATAAGTATAATAAACCTGTATTATTTGACTCCGCACGTTTTGCGGAAAATGCTTACTTCATCAAAATGCGTGAAGATGGCTATAGCGGTAAAACAATCAAGGAAATTACGAAAGAGATGTTCGACCTGGCAGATGGTATGACTATGAGTGCCAAGAAGGATGGTATCGTCAATATGGGAGGCTTCATTGCTACACGAAAAAAAGATTGGTACGAAGGTGCCAAAGGCTTTTGCGTGCAATATGAAGGGTATCTTACTTACGGTGGCATGAATGGCCGTGACATGAATGCACTTGCTACAGGCCTGGATGAGAATACGGAATTTGATAATCTGGAAACCCGTATCCGTCAGGTGGAATACCTGGCAAAAAAGTTGGATGAATATGGTATTCCTTATCAGCGTCCAGCAGGCGGACATGCCATTTTTGTGGATGCAACGAAGGTACTGACGCATGTACCGAAGGATGAATTCCCGGCACAGACTCTAACGGTTGAGCTATATCTTGAAGCCGGTATCAGAGGATGTGAAATCGGCTATATCCTGGCAGACCGTGATCCGGTTACCCGTGAGAACCGTTTTACCGGGCTGGATTTATTGCGTCTTGCTATTCCCCGCCGCGTATATACGGATAATCACATGAATGTAATAGCAGTAGCGTTGAAGAATGTTTTCGACCGTCGTGAAAGTATTACTAATGGAGTCCGTATTACTTGGGAGGCTCCCCTGATGCGTCATTTCACTGTTCAATTGGAACGTACATAACTACTTTCTTTTTCATAATACAAATGAGGTTACCCGGATTCATATATTGAAGGGGTAACCTCATTTCTTTTATTTATCTTCTTTCTCGTTATTCATTCTGTAACTTAATGCTCCCGACGGGCATTTCTTGATTTGAGCGATCAATTCTTCCGTCGTTGCATTTTCAGCCGTTATCCACGGTTTTTCTTTCGGATGATACACATTCGGAAGGGTCTTGGTACAAATGCCTGCATGTTGGCACAGGCCGGGTTGCCAGATGATGGTCACTTCCCCGTTCGTATATTCTTTCTTTATATTCATAACTATTTATTATTGAATGTGAATACCTTTCATTACAATTCTTTTCCATTCGGGATGTTTGTGAATGTATCCCGCTACAAACGGGCAGAGAGGTACTAATCTAAGTCCTTGTTTTTCTATATCTTTTAATGCTTTTTCTACTAACTGGCTGCCGATGCCTTTACCACCCAGTTGAGTGGGTACTTCGGTGTGTGTCAGGTAAATCTCCCCATTCGTTGATTTTATATACTCAATCTTTGGAGTATATTGATCGACATGGAACTCATATTGGTGACGTTCTTCATTGTCGATCAGTTTATAATCTGCTTCCATAACTCTTCGTATTGATTGTTTACTGTATGTATAACACGCGGATGATGAAATTTGTTTTGGGAAAGTTACAGAATAAAATGTCCGGGCGAAATCCCTTCGACCGGACACCATTCAAATAAACTTGGCAGAGTTTATTGTTCCTTACTTTCTTTGAAGCCGAGTGGATGAATGAAATGAGGGGACGATTTGCCCGTTTCATTTAGACTCAACGCTTTTTCCTCGAAAGCAGTGATAAAAACAGTGCATGGCAGGTCTTCTGACTTGTTTCTGTTGCCAGGCGCCTTCCCGGAAGCGGACTTCCAGTGGCTATTGGTAGTTTGCCTGCAACCTATCATGAAACTTACAGCAGCGGGACTGTTCAGGATTTGCACCTGATTCCCTTTTAATTACCGTCTCCGAACAAAGACAGTAAACCAATGCATCGCAAAGATAAGGAAAAAAGTGATTAGTGCAAACCGTTTCTTACTTTTCCTTTGCCAGGGTGAATACGAATTCTAATCCGCCCCCCTGGTTGTTCTTGGCCGAAATGGTACCTCCATGGATGATTACCGAGTTCTTTACGATAGCCAATCCCAATCCTGTACCGCCCAGTTTGCGTGAGCGTCCTTTATCCACCCGGTAGAAGCGTTCGAATAAGCGGTTCAGATGTTCGGGAGAGACGCCCACGCCGGTATCGGCAAAACTAAAGTAGTAGAAGTTCTCGTCCTCGCGGAAACAGCTGATGTTGATGCGTATATCCGTGCCTGCATAAGCGATGGCATTGTCCATCAGGTTGCGGAAAATGGAGTATAGCAGGGAGTAGTTTCCCCGTAGTTGTATCTTCGGTTTTAGGGAGTTGACTACGGTGATATGCTTTTCTTCCAGTTCCAGGGATACCTCGTTTACGATATTGCCTACCAACAGGCTGATGTCTACTTTCTCCATGTCGATCATGTTGGCGGCTTCGTCCATACGCGTTAATACGGAGATGTCGCGTAGCAGTCGGCTTAACCGGTTGCTTTGAGCATAGCATCGCTCCAGGAATGTCTGCATCTTCTCCCGGGAAATGTTTTCATTGTTGACGATGGTTTCCAAATATCCCTGTATGCTACTGACCGGAGTCTTCAGTTCATGTGCGATGTTCTGCGTCAACTGGCGTTTCAGGCGGATCTGCTCTTCTTCCTGAGTGATGTCATTGATGGATATCTCGAAGCTTAAATCCTGGAATATAATACATTCCACAATAAACATACGTCCATTCTTATTGATGCTGATAGACATACGCTTTTCTTCCTTGCCCGGACGCTTGGGAGCTTTGTTGATGAAATCCGTGATTTTCTGGAACTCACTGATGGAGAATATTTCCTCTGTTGTTTGCAGGTTGGAGTCTGAAATCAGATTGCTGTATTGTGTGAACAGGTTGTTGACCAGGATTTCTTTCTTGTCCTTATTGAATACGCCCAATCCTTCATGTGAGGTTTGTAAGTGGGTGATCAACTTCTCCCGCTCAATGTATAGCGCCTCTTTGGTTTCACGCAGTCGCTTGTATATCTGGATGATATGCTGTGAAATCTCTCCCAGTTCGTTGTGCGGGAAGGCGGATTGCATATCTGTTTCCACAGGCTCATTCTTGTCAGCACGTTTGGCAAACTCACGTAGCTGATTGATGGCTGTCCCCAGTTTAGAGGTGAACTTGTAGAAGATGAATATTAATAGCAATGATACGATGACGGTAAACCAGATATAGTGCTGGTCTGCTGCAAGGTGTCTTACAAGGTTCAGGTCGTAGGGGAGGGCGGAACGTATGATGTAGCCCTCATAGAGTGTGGCGGAATAGAAGTAGGGCACTCCCGTTGTTTCGGAAGTACGGCGTACATCATACCCTTTTCCTTCTGCCAGTGCTTTTTGCACTTCCGGGCGGTTGATATGATTGCCTAATTTCTGATTTTCGTAGCTGTCATATAATACGTCACCCTGTACATTAACTACCGTAATACGTAAATCCTGTTTGATGTATTTTTGCAGGTATCGTTCCAGTGTGGTGTTCCATAAGCTGTCCGGAATGCGGGCAAGCTCCTGGTGCAACCGTTCATTATAGTCCTGTAGCTGTATATCCAGCAGATCTACCTTGTATTCTTTCTCACGTTGGTATTGATACGCCAGGAAGCATCCGGCAAATACCAGAAACAGTGAAATGACCGAAAGAAATAACCTTCGGCTGAACGACAGGAAATGTGTGGTATTATTCAGCTTCGAAGCAGTATCCATATCCTAAGCGAGTTACGATGCATTTTCCATAAATACCTATTTTCTTACGCAAACGGGTGATGTTCACATCGATGGTGCGGTCCAGTACATAGACCTCGTCGCTCCATATCCGTGCCAGTATATCTTCGCGGGAGAATACGCGTCCTTTGCTCTGGAGGAGTAAAAGTAATATCTCAAATTCTTTTTTGGTGAGAGGGGCTTCCTCCCCATCGATACTAACTTTCTTTTTCACAATATCAATGACTAATGTTTTGTAGCTGATTTGCTCCGGTGCCCGTTCCTGTTCTCCTTGTTGGGTGCGGCGCAATACAGCTTTGACACGTGCGATGACTTCACGCAGAGAGAAAGGTTTGGAGATGTAGTCATCAGCTCCCAGATTGAAGCCGGTTACCGTATCATTTTCCGTATCCTTGGCAGTGATGAATATAATAGGTACCTGAGCGGTTTTCTTATCTTTCTTTAGCAGGCTGGCCATTTTGAAACCGGATATTTCTCCCATCATCACGTCCAGTAGCAACAAGCTGTAGCTACCGATATCCATTTTCAATGCCTCTTCGGCAGAATGGGCCGTGTCCACTTCATACCCTTCATTTTCAAGGTTGAATTTCAGGATCTCGCAAAGGTCCTCTTCATCGTCTACAACTAAAATACGATAATCGTTCATTGCTTTTTCTAATTAATATGAGGTATTCAAAACAAATTCTCCTACCACAAAGTTATACTTTATTTCTTTTCAGCGACAAAGGTGCGGTGTTTTTGTTACGGGAAAGTGAAACACGTGTTACAATTCGGTTACATTTTAGTGTGTGCTGAAGGTTATTCGGTAAGGCTTTGACACAGTTTTGGTAAGGTGAAGAACTGTAAACTATTACTTTTGCATTCCAGTTTTTCAGTTTTTATACTTACCTTTGTCTTAATATAAATAACATTGGTATGAAAGAGTTGACTAGTATAGATTTTCGGCGATATAAATGGCGTTTGCCTGCTCTGATAGCTTTATTGGTGGTGGTTGTGGCAGGTTCCTTTTGGCTGAATACCGCTCCGTTCCGTTCCGGTTTTGAGATAACGGATGAGTTGGGAGGCAACATCTTTCCTTCCAGTATTCTTTCTGTAGCGACGACGGGTGCTCAAGTCATTGTTCCGGCTGATTCTTTATATGTGGGGAACTCTAAATCCTGCATTTCTATTCGGATTCGTTCAGGAAAGGCATACAGTAGGGTGCGTATTGAAGTTGCTGAGACTCCGTTCTTTTCCCGTTCCGTATCTGAGTTTGTGTTGGCTAAACCACGGACGGAATATACGATCTATCCCGATATTATCTGGAATTACGAAGCGCTGAAGAATAATAATCAGGCGGAACCGGTCAGTGTGGCTGTTAAGGTAGAAATGAATGATAAGGATTTGGGGCAGCGGGTTCGTACTTTTTCTGTTCGCAGCATCAATGAATGTCTGTTGGGGTATGTCACGAATGGGACTAAGTTTCATGATACAGGAATTTTCTTTGCGGCATACGTAAATGAGGAGAATCCGATGATTGACAAATTGTTGCGTGAAGCATTGAATACACGTATTGTCAATCGTTTCTTGGGCTATCAAGGTGGCAATGCTGAAGTGGTGGACAAGCAAGTCTATGCTTTATGGAACGTGCTTCAAAAGCGCAACTTCCGTTACAGTTCTGTTTCCAATACCAGTCTGTCCAGTAATGTGGTCTTTTCCCAGCGGGTTCGCACGTTCGATGATGCACTGGAGTCTTCGCAGATTAACTGTGTGGATGGTAGCGTGCTGTTTGCTTCCCTGCTTCGTGCCATTAATATAGAGCCGATATTGGTTCGTACTCCGGGACACATGTTTGTGGGGTATTATACAGATGCCGGTCGTAAGAATATGAACTTCCTTGAAACCACTATGATTGGAGATGTGGATCTGGATGATTTCTTTCCGGATGAGAAGCTGGATTCAACGATGGTAGGTAAATCACAGAATCAAATGTCACGGCTAACATTCGATAAGTCTAAACAATACGCTAATAATAAGTATAAGCAAAATGAAGAAGGAATACATTCCGGGAAATTGAATTACATGTTTCTGGAGATTTCTAAGGATGTGAGAAGGAAGATACAGCCGATAGGGAAGTAGAATAGTAAAAAGCATGTGGCCTGTTCGTCTATAAAATTCCTTTGTTTATAGAATGTTATTTTAAATATCTTAAAATATTGGGAACTGATGTATTTCATTGATTATCTTTGCGCTCGAAAACAAGAATATGATTTTCATTGAAGTTTGATAGAGATTTAATAAGATATTGAAGACTATAATGGTCTTCATTCATAGATGATGATTGGGACAGTCGGTTCGTGAGAATCGGCTGTTTTTTGTTTCTGTTTGTTTGCATATCAACGGCGGTAGTGTTACTTTTGCCGGACGAGGTCAGGTGGCCTCGTTTTTAACCTCTGAATAACAATGGCACAAAGCAAGAAGTTTATCTCTCCGGGGGCATGGTTTTCCATGATGTATCCCGTAGATTGGAATGAATTTGAAGATGGAGAAGGCTCTTTTCTCTTCTATAATCCTAATGAATGGACCGGAAATTTCCGTATCTCTGCATACAAAGGCAGTGCGACGTATGCCAGGGAAGTAATCCGGCAGGAACTGAAAGACAATCCTTCGGCTGTTTCCGTAAGGATAGGAAATATGGAATGTGCTTACAGTAAAGAGATGTTTGAGGAAGACGGAGCTTATTATACTTCCCATCTTTGGATTACCGGTATGGACGATGTTGCTTTCGAATGTTCTTTTACTGTCAGTAAGGGTTCGTCTGCAGCAGAAGCCGAGGCGGTTATTGCTTCATTGGAAAAACGCAAAGAGGGAGTGAAATATCCGGCAGAGATTATTCCTGTTCGCCTGTCCGAAATTTACCAGATTAATGAAGCTTTTGAGTGGGTGACAACCACTGTGAAGGAGCAACTGAAAAAAGACTTCCAGGGAATGGAAGAAGATTTGGACAGTATGCAGCAGGTCATCGATAGTGGAACTATCGGGCCGAAGAAGAAAGAAGCGTGGCTCTCTTTCGGTATTGTCATCTGTGTGATTCTTGCCAATGAAGTAGATGGCCTGGAGTGGATGACCCTGATAGATGGTAATCGTGAAGCTCCTGTGCTACAGAATCTTATTACCGGAGAATGGATTGACCCCATGAAATTAGTGTGGAGCAAAGTGAAGGCAGGGGAGCCTTGCAATTTGGCAGAAACCTATAAAGCCTTGCTCTGATTATCCGCCCACCAACTATAAATTATAAATCATAAATCTTAAATTGTGATTAGTTATCTTCAGATAGAGAATTTGACCAAATCGTTTGGTGATTTGGTATTGCTTGAGAATGTTGCTCTCGGTGTAGCAGAAGGACAACGTATCGGATTGATTGCCAAGAATGGTAGCGGTAAAACTACCTTACTGAATATCATTGCCGGGAAAGAGGGATATGACAGTGGGAATATATCTTTCCGCCGTGACCTCCGGGTAGGGTATTTGGAACAAGACCCGCAATATCCGGAAAACCTGACTGTATTGGAAGCCTGTTTTCATCATGGCAACAGTACCGTAGAATTGATTAAGGAATACGAACGTTGCATGGAGACGGAAGGGCATCCGGGACTCGATGAAATCCTGATACGCATGGACCATGAAAAAGCATGGGATTATGAGCAGAAGGCCAAGCAAATTCTGTCTCAATTGAAGATACGTAATTTCGACCAGCAAGTAAAGCACCTTTCCGGTGGTCAGCTGAAGCGTGTGGCACTTGCCAATACCCTTATCACTGAACCGGATTTTCTGATCCTGGATGAGCCTACCAACCACCTCGATCTTGATATGACTGAATGGCTGGAAGATTATTTGCGCCGCACCAACCTTAGCCTGCTTATGGTGACGCACGACCGCTATTTTCTGGATCGTGTCTGCACCGAAATCATTGAAATAGACAATCGTCAGATTTATCAATACAAAGGAAACTATAGTTATTATCTGGAGAAACGGCAGGAACGCATTGATGCAACGAATGTTGAGATCACCCGCGCCAACAACCTGTATCGTACAGAACTGGAATGGATGCGCCGTATGCCGCAAGCTCGCGGGCATAAAGCCCGCTATCGTGAAGAGGCTTTCTACGAATTGGAGAAAGTAGCCAAGCAGCGTTTCAATAACGACAATGTGAAGCTGGATGTGAAAGCGTCCTATATCGGCAGTAAGATATTTGAGGCGGACCATGTGTACAAATCATTCGGTGACCTGAAGATATTGGAAGACTTCTCTTACATCTTTGCCCGTTATGAAAAGATGGGTATTGTGGGAAATAATGGTACCGGTAAATCTACTTTTATCAAAATCCTGATGGGAGAAGTAAAGGCAGACAGTGGGACAATCGATATTGGTGAGACGGTGCGTTTCGGTTATTACTCGCAGGATGGCTTGCAGTTTGATGAACAGATGAAAGTCATTGATGTGGTGCAGGATATTGCCGAAGTCATAGAACTGGGGAATGGCAAGAAACTGACTGCTTCCCAATTCTTGCAGCATTTCCTTTTCACCCCCGAAACTCAACATAGCTATGTTTATAAATTGAGTGGTGGAGAACGCCGCCGCCTGTACTTGTGTACGGTACTGATGCGCAATCCTAACTTCCTTGTATTGGATGAGCCTACCAACGACTTGGATATTATCACTCTGAATGTGCTGGAAGAGTATTTGCAGAATTTCAAGGGCTGTGTGATTGTGGTTAGCCATGACCGTTACTTTATGGATAAAGTCGTAGACCACTTGTTGGTGTTCAATGGGCAGGCGGACATTCGTGATTTCCCCGGAAACTATACGCAGTATCGTAGCTGGAAAGAAGAAAAGGCTCGCCAAGAGAAAGAAAAAGAGAAAGAGGCTGCCAAACCGCAGGAAGACAAAACTTCTAAAGTACGTCTGAATGAAAAGCGACGGATGTCCTTTAAGGAGAAGAGAGAGTTCGAACAACTGGAACAGGAAATTGCTGCCTTGGAAGAAGAAAAGGCCAGTATTGAAACTGCTTTATGCAGTGGTACCCTGTCTGTAGACGAGCTGACAGAGAAATCCAAACGTCTGCCTGAGGTAACCGATCTGATTGATGAGAAGACCATGCGTTGGCTGGAACTTAGTGAGATAGAAGAATGATAGGGTGATAAGGTGATAGGGTGGAAAATGATAAAATAGTGGGATGATAAGATTATGAACAATAGAACTGGAAATTTAACTAACTATCATAGTCATAGTTTGTATTGTGACGGACGTGCTAATATGGAAGACTTCATCCGCTTTGCCCTGAGTGAAGGATTTACGTCTTACGGCTTTTCATCTCATGCCCCGTTGCCGTTTCCTACTGCTTGGACCATGGAGTGGGATTGCATGGATGATTACCTGGCAGAATTTCGTCGGTTGAAAGCTAAATATGCCGGACAGATAGAATTGTATATAGGTTTGGAGATCGACTATCTGAATGAAGAAAGTAATCCTTCTGTTGCTCGTTTTCGGGAATTGCCATTGGACTATCGCATTGGCTCGGTACACCTGCTTTACAATGATAAAGGAGAGGTTGTGGATGTAGATGTTACAGCGGACAAATTCCGTAAACTGGTGGACGAAGAGTTCGGAGGTGATTTGGTACGAGTGGTACATCTCTATTACGAACGCCTGATGCGTATGGTAGAATTAGGTGGATTTGACGTTGTGGGGCATGCCGATAAAATGCATTATAATGCTGCTGCTTACTGTCCCGGTCTGCTGGATGAGCCTTGGTACGATGATTTGATACAAGAATATTTGGATGCCATTGCCCGTAGGGGGTATATTGTAGAGGTCAATACGAAATCATATCTTGAATTGGGTACTTTCTATCCCAATGAACGCTACTTCCCTGTATTGCTGGAGAAGGGGATCCGCGTGCAGGTGAACAGTGATTCCCATTATCCGGAGCGTATAAACAACGGACGCCTGCAAGCCTTGGCGGCCCTGCAAACGTCCGGTTATCACACTGTCACAGAGATGTACAATAATGAGTGGAAAGATATGCCCCTCATCATTCATACATGACTCCTGTGACTTTTACTATTTCTTTTTCAATAAAAAATCTTCAATGGCTTTTTGATAGGTAGCTTTATCTGCTGCACCGCGGAAAAGCTGCGGTTCTCCTTCCATCGGAATGAAGACAAAGAGAGGAATACTGCTTGCATTGAATAATGCGGCAAGTTCGCGTTCCTTATCCACATTTACCTTGTAAATCACGATCTTGCCGGCGTATTCTTTTGCCAGTTCCTTCATGATCGGTGCTGTCATACGACAGGGACCACACCAGTCGGCATACAAGTCAATGATGGCAGGTTTATCACCTTTATATTTCCAATCCTGAGATTTCCCATAGTCGAATACATCCTTAATGAACATATCCTTGTTCATTACGATGACCTCCCCGCTCTTAGCTTCCTTTTTTTCCGGTTCTTTTTGCTGTGCCTGAGCTTTGTCTGTGCAGGCATACGTCAGTACACTTGCAAATAGCAGAATGGCAACTGTTAAGATTTTCTTCATGTTTTTTTATTTCTTATGAATTTTGTTCGATGACAGTTTTCAGTTCGCTGCCTTTGATTACTCCGGAATGGCGCCAAACAGCTTCCCCTTTCTTGAATATAATAAAAGTAGGTACTGCCTGTATGCGATACTTGGCAGCCAGTTCTTCGTGCTGGTCAACATCGATTTTTACGATGCGGGCAGCTTCACCAATTTGACCTTTCAACTCTTCCAATACAGGATGCATAGCCTTGCATGGACCACACCAGGTAGCAAAGAAATCTACTAAAACGGGTTTTTCTGACTGTATAAGTTCTTCAAATTTTTCCATAATCTTTTCCTTTCTGTTAGTACTACAAGTTTTTTTATTACTACAAAATTAGTGTTATTGTCTGTAGTTAGAAACAGTTTCGGATATGTATTGTTCACGCCCTTTTATCCTTTATGGCCGTTTTGAGCATATTTTGGCTATTTTTTAGAATACTTGTTATAATGAAACATTTTCCTATGGAAATGATTTCTTAAAAGAAACACCCCTACAGGTGCTATGCAGATACCTGTAGGGGTGAATTATCGGAAGTCCGTAGGGACTTTTAGTTGCTTTTATTCCGCAATCGTCAATTCCTTAATGATGTGTGAAGCTCCGGCATACTTCTCTATGATGAATAAAGTATAGCGGATATCTACACAGGCGGCACGTTGTGATGAGGGGCGGAAAGCGATGTCTCCTGTAAGCCCTTCATAATTACGGTCGAAACCTGTACCGATCAGTTCACCTTTGGCATTGAATACCGGACTGCCGGAGTTACCACCGGTATTATCCGTGTTCACGATGAAACAGATAGGCATTTCACCGTTCGGCATGGCATAGCGACCGAAGTCTTTTGCCTGATACAACTGTTTTAGTTTTGCAGGAATCACGAATTCCCAGTTATTGGGATCTTCCTTTTCCATGGCACCTTTGAGTGTGGTGTAATAGCCATATTCCATTCCGTCCGCAGGTTCATACGGTAACACTTGTCCGTAAGTGAGACGCAGGGTAGAGTTGGCGTCCGGATAGATCGGAGTGCCTGCACTGCGTTTCATATCCATCATTCCCTTTACCCACACTTTATGTGCGGCGTTATAGTTCTTGTTGGCCTCTGCCATGGCGATGGCGGTCTGCAACAAGCCATCGGTGATGGAATGCTTGAACAACACCATCCAGTCGAAGCCCAGTTTATAAGAGCCCGGCTTGCGGATAAACTTCTCAAAGTTCTCTTTATTTCCAAAAATAGAGTAGTCGAAGCAAGCGTCCACAAAAGCATCACTATTCCCCTTGAAACGCTTATCGATCACTTCAAAGATACTGATACGTTGTTCTGCGGGGATATATTGCATGTAAGTCTGCAGCATTTTTTTGGCAACAATACGTTCCACTTCGGGGAAAGGTACGGAGGCAAAATACTTGTCTGCGGCAATCTTCAAGCTATCTGCGGCTGTTTTAATCTGCGCTTTATCCTTGCTCTTCAAGGCAGCCAGCATGGCAGAAGTATTGGGAATGCGCATGAAGTCCAATCCCGTTACCAATGCTTCCTGAATGGCTTGCTGGTGATAAAGGGCAGGGCGGCGATGCGCGACGATGTCCCGTATCTGGTCGAATGCCTTCTGATAAGAGTCGTCACCCTGTTCGCGTCCGCGGGCGAGGAGTTGCTCCTGTTGTGCCCGTTTAGTATCCAGCACTTTCAGGCGGACAAGTCCTTCGTTCATACCGATGGCATTCTTCCAATAGTTTGCAGATGAAGCATACTTGCTGGCGTAGTGAATACGTACGGCGGGGTCTTTCTGCATCTGTTCCATTAATGCTTCTTGGCGCACACCGCGTACGTGATGGCGCATGAAATTCGTAGTTTCCATACGTTCTTCCACCTCGTCGGAGATCATATAACGCCAGTTGCGTCCGGGGAATCCCATAATGAACGTGAAGTCACCTTCCTTGTAGCCGGCAAGGCTGATCGTAAGGTGTTTCTTCACCTTCAAGGGTACATTATCTTTGGAGTATTCCGCAGGTTTTCCATCCTTGTCGGCGTAAATGCGGAACAAGGAGAAGTCACCTGTATGGCGCGGCCACATCCAGTTGTCGGTATCTGCACCAAACTTACCAATGGAAGAAGGAGGTGCACCTACCATGCGGATATCACTATATGTAGTCTTGATGAACAGATAGTAACGGTTTCCGCCATAGAAAGCTTTCAGCTCCAGTTTGCGTCCCGGAGTCAGGGCAATGCCTTGTTCGGAAGAAAAACGTTCGGCCACTTCTTTCAGGTACTTGGGAGAGAGATAATTGGTACCATTCGGGTCCGGATCTATCTTCAACTGTTCGTTGACGTAATCAGTCACATCCAGTATCTCGTCAATATAAGTGATGGTAAGTCCCTTACAGGGAAGTTCTTCTTCACGGCTCATGGCCCAGAAACCATCCGTCAGATAGTCGTGTTCCACCGTACTGTGTTGTTGGATAGCACCATAGCCACAGTGGTGGTTGGTCAATATCAATCCTTCGGCAGAGATGACTTCACCTGTACACCCCCCACCGAAGTGGATCACTGCGTCTTTCAGTGCAATGCCGTCGGGGTTATAAATCTGGTTAGCCGGGATTAGTAATCCCAGTTCTGTCATAGCCACTTCGTTCTGCTTCTGCAGGTCGGTCAGCATCCACATACCTTCGTCGGCAATACTCGGAAGGGTGAGAGCCAAAGCCAGTGTTGTTATTAGAGCTTTCTTCATATTGTAATAGGGGGAGATAGATCAGTTATTCAACAATTGTCATTTCATTGATCAGATGCTCGCATCCTCCCAGTTTTTCGAGGATGAACAGTACATAACGGATATCCAGATTGATGCAACGTTGCAAGTTGTTATCGAAATTGATGTCACCACTCAGAGATTCCCAGTTGCCGTCGAAAGCACATCCGATCAGTTCACCGTTTGCATTCAGTACAGGGCTACCGGAGTTACCACCGGTAATATCGTTCGTGCTCAGGAAGCAAACCGGCATATCACCGTTCGGCAATGCATAGCGTCCGAAATCCTTCTTCTGAATCAGTTCCTTCAATTTGGCAGGAACTACGAATTCACGGTCTTCGGGATTTTCTTTTTCCAGAATACCGTCTGTAGTGGTATAGTATTTATAGTGTACGGCATCACGCGGATTGTAAGATTTTACATTTCCGTAGGTCAGACGGATTGTGAAGTTGGCATCCGGATAAGATGGAACAGGCTCTTTCATTTCGCCCAGACCACGGATATATGCTTTGTGCAGCAAGGTCAGTTCTTTGGAAGTACTGTTCAAATCTTTTGCCAGTGCCATCATCTTTTCAATCTTGGTGCGTGAATATTGAGTGGCAAGGTCCTTTTCAATGGCTTTTATTGTAGGTTTCTTTAAGAACTTGTCGAAGTTAGCCTGATTGGCCAGGATGGAGTTGTCATACATAGCATCGATGTATGCATTGTAATCACCTTTGAATTCCTTTTCGATAGTCTGATAGAAAGCCGGACGCTGTTCTGCCGGAATGATTTCAGCATATACCGGGAAGATAGCTTTAGCCACTTTACGGTCTACTTCATGGTCGTAGTCTTTGTTGTGGATATCAGCAAAAACTTCTTTCAACTGTTCTATGGATTTATTGATCAGAGAGTCATTCTTTTCTTCCAGACCTTTTTTCAGGTTGTCCATAACCATGTACGGGCTACCGAATTCAATGGCGCCGCTGAATGCTTCCATCAGATAATAATACTGAGTGGTTAATGGCATCGTTTGGTTTACAATGGCATCGATCTTTTCTACTACACCTTCGTATTCCGGCTTGCCTTTGGCAAATTCTGCGAATCTTTTCTCCTGTTCTGCTTTCGTACCCAGCACATCATTATCAATGATCGCTTTGTTCATGCCGATAGAATTTTTCCAGTAGTTGCTGCTGCCGGCATATTTGTTGGCATATTGTATGCGAGTCTTATCACTGGCAGCCATCACTTCTTTCAGTACGGCAAGACGTGCGCCACGGATGGTGATACGGGGTTGGTTCTGTGCTTCCATACGTTCTTTTACTTCCGATACGGTGAGGTAGCGGCTTGTGCTTCCGGGGAAACCCATAATCATGGCATAATCGCCTTCCTCCAGCCCCTTGATTGAGATGGGCAGGTATTTCGGAGTTTTCAGGGGCACGTTTGATGCTGAATATTCTGCGGGATCACCATTAGCGTCAGCATAAATGCGGAACATGGAGAAGTCTCCCGTATGGCGTGGCCACATCCAGTTGTCCGTCTCTCCACCGAATTTACCGATAGAGGAGGGGGGAGCAGCTACCATGCGTACGTCTGTGTATACTTTCTTGTAGAACAGGTAATATTTGTTACCGGCATAGAATGGCAATGCTTGTACTTCGATGCCCTTCTTGTCCTTCAGATCGCTTTTTTCGAATAATTCCTTAGCCAGTTTGTTGAGGAACGGGCGGGTCATTGCATTCACTTCCGTCACTTCGCCGGCAGCGATTTTCTGGTTTACGATGTCCGTGATATCTTCAATACGGTCCACGAACTGGAACTTCAATCCCGGAGTAGGCAATTCCTCGCTACGGTTTTTAGCCCAGAAACCATCTGTCAGATAGTCATGTTCCACACTACTGTGTTGTTGGATAGAAGCATAGCCACAGTGGTGGTTAGTCAGGATCAGACCTTCCGGTGAGATAATCTCACCCGTACAGCCTCCTCCGAAGATACCTACCGCATCTTTCAGTGAAACTCCGCCCGGATTGTACAAGTCGTCTGCTTCCAGTTTCAGCCCTTGCTTTTTCATTAACTCAATGGAGTTCTGCTGTTTCATCAACTGCAACAACCACATTCCTTCGTCGGCACGCATTGCAGAACCGAACGCCAGCGCAGAGAGCGCCACTAAATAGGTCTTAATTTTCATTCTTACTTGATTATTATGATTTTATTTTTATGAAATCCATCACATTGGCAGGCGGGCGCTGATTCATCAGCTCGTTCTTCATGAAGTCCATATACGGAGCCACATGACTGAAGAAACGGTGATACCCTTTACATAGATAGTTTAATCCCGGTTCTCCGCTTGCCGTCCGTGCAAAACGGTTCTTGGGACATTCGCCGTTGCAGGCAAACAGCCACTCACATTCACGGCACTGAGTGGGCAACGATTGCTGTTTCATCTGCCCGAAAGCCTGTTGCTTTTCACTGTACATCATTTCCACCAGTGTCTTCTGGTAAATGTTTCCCAACTTATATTCGGGGAATACAAAATGGTCGCAGGAATATACATCTCCGTTGAATTCCATTACTCCGGCATGCCCGCAGGTCTTTGCCATGGTGCATACCCCCGGCTGTTCGCCTATCCAGTTGGCTAGGGTAGAGTCGAACAACTGAATGTAATAGGTGCCTACATCCTTTTTCACCCATTCGTCGAAGAGAGTACAGAGGAAATTGCCCCATTGCTCCGGGCTGACGGAGAAGTCCGCCAGTTCGGCCACCTCTTCCCGGTCGGCGAGTGAGGCGAGGTGTCGTCCGTCCTGATGTCCGAATACTCGCTCTACGATGGGGGCAAACTGTATGTAGTGGCAGCCTATTTCCTTGAAGAAGTTGTAAAATTCCAGCGGATAATCGGCATTGTAGTCATTCACTACCGCCATTCCGTTCCATTCTACACCATGCTTCTTCAATAAATTGATGCCTTGCATCACCTTTACGAAAGAGGGCTTTCCCTGCTTGTTTTTTCGATATTCGTCATGAAACTCCTGCGGCCCGTCGATAGAGACTCCCACCAGCCAGTTGTTTTCACGGAAGAATTCGCACCATTCATCCGTCAGCATGGTTCCGTTGGTTTGTATGCTGTTGTCTATGGTGCGTCCGCGTGCATATTTCTTTTGCAGCTCCATCGCCTTTTTGTAGAAAGACAACGGGCGCATCAGGGTTTCCCCGCCATGCCAGGTGAACATTACCTGCGGCATGGTTTGCGAATTAATATACTCTTCAATAAACTTTTCCAGCAACTCTTCGCTCATTACATGCTTGGGGTTGTTCTGGTATAGTTTGCTCTTTTCCAGGTAGTAACAGTAGTCGCATGCAAGGTTGCATACGGCCCCTACCGGTTTCAGCATGACGTAGAGTGGCTTGGCAAAAGGAGCATAAGTTGACATAGGAGACTATCTTGTTTCAGTAATAGGGTTTACATTTTGTTACTTATCACTGCAAAAATAAGTAAACTAAATGAAATATCCTTTCTTTTCTCCCTCCTTATAAGGATTATTAATGGAAAAAAGAGAGCAAAATTTAAATATTGATAAAAAGTTTCTTTACAGCGCGAATAGGTTGTACCTTTGTATCGTATTTCTTAAAAATCGTTTCCTGCATGATTAGAATGAATGTGAACCGTATTTTGCCCTTAATGCTTTTGCTCGTGCTTTTTGCTTCGTGCAGTCGCAAGTATAAAGTGGAGGGTGTGTCATCGGTGACCAGTCTCGACGGTAAGATGTTATACCTGAAAACGCTCCGCGACGGGCAATGGATAACAATTGACTCTGCCGAAGTGGTACACGGTTTGTTCTCAACGAGTGGCCCGTCAGACTCTGTGATGATGGTGACGCTCTACATGAATGATGAGGCTATCATGCCTCTTGTACTCGAGAACGGTAAAGTTGAAGTCTCCATATCCAACTCTCAACTCACCGCTAAAGGTACACCGCTAAACAATGCTTTGTATGAATTCATCGAAAAGCGCAATGCGCTTGAGCTGAAGATTGAAGAACTGGAAAAGAAAGAGGCACGTATGGTTCTGGATGGCGCCGCATTGGATGACATCCATGAGCAACTGACTCAGGAGGGAGAGGCCTTGATAAAAGAAATGAATGACTATATAAAGGAGTTTATTTCTGCCAATTATGAGAATGTCCTTGGTCCCAGTGTATTCATGATGATGTGCAGCACGCTGCCTTATCCCATCATGACCCCACAGATAGAGGATATTATCCATACAGCTCCCCAGTCTTTCAAGAGTACTCCTTTGGTGAGGGAATTCCTCGATAAAGCCAAAGAGAATATGAAATTAATAGAGGAACATCAACGCATGGAGGAGAGCAATCACTGATCCTCGTTTTTCACCATTCCCTTGTATTCTTCCGGTAAAGCACTTTCTACGGCGGCGTAGGCTTCGGCCATCGTTGCCTTGATGTTTTCTATACCTTGCCCTTTGGGTGGGATAGGGTCGTGAATGGTCAGTATCATGCGATGGCGATGTATCCACTTACCGGTGCGGGGTAGGATTTGGAATGAGCCGTCGATAGTGACAGGTACTACTTCCAATTGCAATTCGTCTGCCAACTGGAAAGCGCCTTTCTTGAAGTATCCCATGTGTCCTGTAAAAGTACGTGCTCCTTCCGGGAATACCACCAATGATACGCCATCTTTCAGTGACGCCTTTGCCTGACGAATGGTTTCCAGTACTTTCTTAGGTCCTGAACGGTCGACAAAGATGTGTCCTGCGCTTTCACAGGCTTTTCCTACGAAAGGTAATTTCCGCAGGCTCTTCTTCATCATCCACTTGAAGTTGCGTCCCAGGAATCCGTAGATCAGGAAGATGTCGAATGCACCCTGATGGTTGGGCACGAATACGTACGATGTATGTTTATGTATCTTTTCCCGACCGCGCACCTTAACAGGGATCAGCAGGAAAACGCAAATGAGTTGTGACCATATTTTTCCGGGATAATATCCCCAGATGTGTGCACCGCCTATCAGTGAGCCGACAATCGTGACCAAAGCCGTAAGAATAGTCAATACCAGCAGAATTGGCAATGCAAAACATATTTGGTAAATGTAATAGAGTATCTTCATAGGTGTTGGATTTTTATTGCTGCAAAGATATGCATTTTGATTTAGATATACTACCCGGCAATGGCACTTTTAATGGTACATACAATGTCATAATGCAAAGCAAGTAATGTTGTGACACGAAACATTCTTTGTTTGGTACCACAACATTGCTTGTTGCCATCTCTTCTTTTACAGTAATAGTAACTTTAGACTTAAGAATTTGTGACTTTCTGTATAATAGCCTGTTTTTTTATTGTCAGTTATTCGTTTTTATATTCAAAAAAGGAAACAGTGAAGAGGTGCTGTTAAGGTTTTGAGAAGTCTTGTTAAGGGTCAATTGGGGTCAGGGTCACCTATAACCCCGGTTACAGATGGATTTGATTCTTTGTGGATTTGTATAGTGTTGTTATACAGTGAAATATACAGTTGTTTGCGTGCCGGATATTGCTTTGGAATCTATTTTTATATATTGGCGGTCTGCACAATTTTGATGACTTTTGTATAGGTAAAAATTCGATATTTATGATTTTATTGTATGTAAATCTTTTTGGGCTGATTACAATATAGAATCTATTATCTATACGAATCAGGAGTTGATTTTATCCGGTACAGAAGGGATAAAAGAGTGGTAGGGTGATAGAGTGATAAGGGGATAAGGTGGTAGGGTGGTAAGGGGATAGGGCGATAAAGTAGCTGCGCTATATATCACAGAGCGTTATCCCGCTATCACTTTATCACCTTACCACCCTATCACCTTATCCCCCTACCACCCTATCACATTTTGTTCATATCCCTACAGAAATGAGTGAAATGCAATAGCTAATTCCTTTCTTAGGCATTCCTATGCTTTTTCCCTTCCAACGGTTAGCCTTTTCCATCCGAACGTTTATTCTTTCCACCGTGGAGTTTCTTTCTTTCCACCATGGTGGAAAGAAAGTTTCCCCGTGATGGAAAGCAACTTTCTCCATGGTGGAAAGAATAAGTACCTACTACAAATTTCCTTAACCGTCGCAGTGAAAAGGAATAAAAGTGGCGATGCGGCGGCTTAACATCTGAAACTTAATATTATTTATGCGGATCAGGAGTTGGATTGTGTTCATATCGGGAAAGGAAGGAATAAAAGAGTGATAAGGTGGTAGAGTGATAGCGCCTTATCACCTTATCACATTTTTTCTTGACATGGAATAGAATCACTTCCTTCATTTGGCTAAAATACGGGGCTATAAGTGACCCTGACCCTAAATTGGCCTCTTAGTTTTTTATTTATAAATTTTCAATGTGTTGATAATCAGTGGGTAATAGCTGTTTAAAACTCCTGTTTATTAAATTAAATGATGTATGTCTTTCAGGAAATATTAGAGTGTATTCTTTATATTCGCTGGCTGAAAAAAACTTATAATTGTAGTCTGAAAGGGGATTTCTTGAGCGCACATAAATGATGCCTGGCTATATTTAGAAGATGTCTTTAAATCTGTAGTGACTTTACGGTATAATTGCTTGATGATGGGCTTCTTTTTATGTACTTTTGTGGCATACACATTTATAAATGCCATGAAATACTATAAACAAACATTATACATATTGTGCGGATTGCTGCTGACTACTGTAGGCTTGCTTGTGTACTCGCTGTACCTAAGTGGGGTGGAAAATCAGAGGAAAGATAAAATGACTGCTGAAATGCTGTTGAAGGATGCAGCAACAGCCTGGGTGAGTCAGGAGCTTGAACAACAGAGAGTACCATTTTATTCAGCAGGCGGTAGTAGTGAAGAGAAGATTTCCAAACGTCGCATTGTAACAGCAACAGGAACATTAATTGTAGAGATTGATTCTGTAAAAGAAATAAAGAGATTGCTTTCTTCGGATTTTTTGGCTTCTATGGCTCGTTATTTGCTTATGTCTGGTGTTTCGTCTATTGATGGATTGAATGAGCAATGGCAAAAGAAATTGAATGCGAGTTTGCCTCATTATTATTCAGCTTTTGAATTCATACCTCAAATGCCTAATAATGGAGAGAATCTGAAACAAACTCTTGTTGGAAATCCTACCCTTTGTCTGCCTGAAAATAAACTCGGAGATTATTATTTGGATAATATGTACTTTCTTGAAGTGAAAGCCTATTTATCTGTACCGTCTGTGTGGTGGTGTGCAGATTGGAGGCGTATGGATCTTGTTTTATACGTTGGAGGGTTAATATTAGGAATATGCATCTTGGTATTTCTACTTATATATAATAGGAATAGGGTTCCAAATGATAAAGTGGATGTTCTGTCACCCGATGTTCTTGTCCAGCATGATGAATTTTTATTATCTGATGCAATTTTATCTGCTGGTATGATTGTATCAGATGATGAGATAGTTTGTAGCCTTGGTAATGCTAAATATCAACTATGTGAGATTCTTTTTGATGAAAAGGAAATGGCCATAACTTATAAAGGGCAGGTGAAACAATGTTCTAAGCAGCCGTATAAGTTATTATGTGCTTTTATCCATGCTAAAGATCATTTTTTGTCGAATGATAGAATAGCTGAAATTTGTTGTTGGAATTTGGATGATATTGGTTTGGAAAATAAAAGAAAAACTGCTTTATCCCAGCTTCGGAAATTGCTTGAAAGTGATAATTCGTGCGTGAATATTGTCCGTATGCGAAATGAAAAAGATGAAGTTGGCTTTGTTTTGTTGGTCACAAAATAAATAAATCCTTAATTTTTAATTAAAAAAGGCGTTTTAAGGGGGTAAGAATTTTCTTACCCCCTTAAGGCGTTATAAAATCAATGAAACATATATGAAATATTTGTGTAATCTTTATATTTGCCACATTGAAAAATCAATAAAAAGTATGATTTATGAAAAACAGAATAAAAAAAATCAGGGAATTGTATTAATAGTAGTTGCTATTGTAAGTGGATATATTGTAAATACTATGTACTATGTATAAAAGGATATTTTTTTTATTCATTTTCTGTATTCTCATTGATAAATGCTACTCACAGGTGGCTATAGATACTGTTATTGAGAATTTGCATGAGCAATCTTCTGCTAATCCTTCGGAAGTACTGTACTTCCAGACAAGTAAGGGTATTTATGAAACAGGTGAAGATCTATGGTTTAAAGCTTATCAACTGGATGCACAATCTTTTGGCTTGTCAGATAAGAGTAAAACGCTTTATTTACAAATGATTAATTCTTGTGACTCTATAGTCTGGCAAGAGAAATATCCGATAGAGTCAGGAGTTGTGTCTGGTCATATTTATATTAATGAAAAACTATCGAATGGTGATTATTTCTTATTTGGATATACAAAAGGTTCTTTTTATGCCAAGGATACTATAGGGATTATTCCTTCCCGGAAAGTGAAAATAGTTAAGAATATAACTCATGCTCAAGTGCCGGAACCCCCAAAGGATAGTTTATGCCGTTTTGAGATATATCCGGAAGGAGGTAATCTGGTGGCCGGCATTCCTTCAATACTCGCTTTTAAAGCTACTGACGGAAATGGTCTTCCAATCAATGTTGATGGAGCTTTGTTTCAGGATGGCAAGCTTATAACGGATGTGAAAAGTATGCATGATGGAATGGGAAGTATCCTGTTTACTCCTTGCTTGGGTAGTGCATATTATGTTGAACTAAAGGGCGGAAAGAAGTTTCCTTTACAGGAGACAATCCATTCGGAAGGGATTGTGATGAGACTTATCAAGCGTAATAAAAAGGAATTGACTTTCCTTATTTCCCAAAGTGCAGGAACTGCTGTACAGCCGATTTATTTGATGTGCCAGATACGTGGAATGCTGTGTTGTGTAGGCAAAGGACTGCTGAAGGATAATTTGAGGATAAATATTCCTTTGGATAATATCCCTTATCAAGGAATAGCGGAAATTACCCTATTCAATGGAGATATGGAACCAGTGGCTGAAAGGTTAGTCTATGTTCATCCGGATAAAAAGCTGCATGTTGCAGTTGAATTGAATAAGCATACTTATACAATTCGTGAGAAAGCTACCGCTAAAATAAAGGTGACGGATGAATCGGGTGCTCCGGTTCAGGCTAACCTTGGTATCAGTGTTTATGAGAGAGCTTATAGTAATCCTGCAGATCCGGTTAATATATTTACTCATTGTTACTTGTCTTCTCAGATTCGTGGAAGGATATATAACCCCGCTTATTATTTTGAGCGTGTGGACAAAGAGCGTTCTTCAGCCTTAGACTTATTGTTTCTGACCCAAGGATGGAGGCGATATGTCTGGGCATTCAATAATCCTGTATATCATGGAGAAATGTTTCTGACTGATGAAATCTCAGGTGTTCAGCACATAAGGAGTAAAAGGAAAGAACTTCAAGGTTCGGAACAGTTAGTTCAGGCATCGAACGCTGACGGAAAGGCTGGATTGATTTTTGCAGATTCTATGGGAAATTTTACGGTGGATGCTGATATAATGAATGATTTTCGTGGTGGCTATTTATACTTGAAGCCTTTGTTACCAAAAGATTTTAAGCCTGAGCTGGTTATAATGGATTGTTTTCCACAGATTGACAGTGTCAGGAAGAGCAGACAGCCTTATTATCCAATTGTAGATTTGTCAGAAGTAATGAATATGCAAAGCTTTGATGTTCCGGTTGTAAGTGGTGATAGTACGATTTTACTGGATGAGGTGGTCATTACCCGGAAAGCTGTGAGCCCATTTCGGGATAAGATGATGGGAAAATTGGATAGTTTGGCACAAAGAGATCTCAATCCTGCCTGGGTGTGCGATTGTGCAAGTGGGACAGGCAATGGCTATTTGAATGATTATAGAGGGTACTCACATCATCCGGTTGGCTGTTCTACTTGTGGTGGTCCACTTAAGAATAAGTCTGTACCTGTAAAGGGGAAAAGTTATGAAGTCATTAAATATGAGCCTGTGGGACCGAAGAGTGAGTGGATTGTTACTGATATAGATTTTGTTGTATACAATGGTCCTGAGTTTAGTGAAGAGGAATTGTTGCGTATGAATAATCTTTGGCGTACCCAAGGTTATTATGCTGCCCGTGAGTTTTACCAGCCTGATGAAATAGATATGCAGTTGTCTACCCCGGATGCTCGTAATACTTTACTTTGGGAGCCTTCGATTGTGACAGATGAAAAAGGTGAGGCTATGGTCACTTTTTATTGTTCTGATATTAATTCCAGTTTTGTAGGTGTGATTGAAGGTGTCGATGGGAGTGGATTATTAGGTAATGAGGTTTTCGATTTTGGAGTAGTTAGATATTAATTACCGTTCATCGTCTATTTAAGATATAAAAGATATTTTTTGTTGTAGTAAATGATGATAAATACTATTGTTTAAAATGTCCTATTCTGTCGTAAAAATACAAATAGGAAGCAGGAAAATGGAAATTGCCAAGATTTTAAATGGAATAATTAAGAATCAATACTTCGGTAAAAAATTACCGAAGTATTGAATAGAATAAGAAAGATATGAAAATAAAGTTGATTATATTAGTAGTTTGTACTTTACTGTTTATACAGTGTAGTAATGATAAAAATCCTAGAATAGATAATTCAATAGGTTATTCTTTTGAAAAACAAGAAGATTTATCATTTGAAGAAATAGATTATCCTGAATTGCTAGGAGTTACTATGCAATTACTCAAGCAGGATAGTTTACTATTTCTTAATGATTTTCATGGAGATTCTTTGGTTCATGTTTATAATTTGAATACTAATCAAATAAGTCGAAAATTGATTCTTGCAGGTAATGGTCCCAATGAGTTGATCTCTCCTTTGGAGCTTCAGTTAGTAGACCATAATTTATGGATACTGTGTCGTCCACTTCACTTGCTTAATCATATTCCTTATTCAAGTATTACAGTGAAACCTATTTTACTAAAAGATGGCTTAATCAAAGCAGAGGCGGATTGTTTTATTCCTTTAGGAGATACACAAATGGTATTTTCTGGTTTCTGGGATAAAAGATATGCCTGTATGGATTTGATAAATAGAAATGATATAAAAGAGTTTGGAGATTATCCGGATTTTTGGGAGGAGGAAAGGAACATACCGGTAGCTGCTAAAGCCATGTTTCATCAAAGTCGATTTGCTGTTAATACTAACAAGCATTTATTTGCTTCTTGTTCTTATTTTGTGTTGGAAATATATGATTATGATCCAATGGGAAAGAACTTGCCTGAATTGAAATTTCGAAAGCAGTTAGGCAAATATGAATATGATTTTAAAGTAGGTGGGCGTGTTTCTGCTACTATGCGTACTGGTGCTGATCCTGCCTCAGTTGATATTGTAAATGGGGGTGATTTCCTTTATGTTCTAACTCAGGATGATAAAAATAGAAGATGTCGAAATATAATGGTGTTAGACTGGGATGGTAATCCTGTTAAACTCTTGAAAACGGGTAAACGTGTTACTTGTTTTACAATAGATGAAAAAGCAAGGATAGGCTATTGTATTATTCAAGATCCGGAAGATAAACTTGTATCTTTTAGACTTTAATATGATGGGTTCTAAGCTTGCAAAAATTAATTTCTATAATGAAAAGGTATGAAGTTATTTGTTACATTTTCTTTGGTATTTTTTATGTGTTCTTGCGCTAACGTCAAAGAAACAGAAATAATTACTTTGTTACAGAACTGGGAAGGACATGAAATCACATTTCATGATAACCACGTTTTTACTATTTTAGGAAAAGATACAATAGCTTTTCCTTTTCAAGATGGATATAAAATATTGACTTACGTTGACTCTGTTGGATGTATTGGTTGTAAGCTACAGCTTACTGAATGGAAGAAATATATAATGGAAATGGATTCTCTTTTTGATAATTCTATTCAGTTTCTCTTTTTCTTTTCACCAGAGAAAAAAGTAGATATTATTCGTGCTTTGCTATTATCTCATTTTGATTATCCGGTATGTATTGATGAGCAAGACTCATTAAATAAACTCAATGATTTTCCTACTGAGATGGCTTTCCACACTTTTTTATTAGATAAAAGTAATAAGATTATTGCTATTGGAAATCCTATTCATAATCCTAAAATAAAGGAACGCTATCTGAAAATTATTCAGGGTGGTGAAGTAAAGCCTGATAATAGAAAACTCATTATTCAAACGGAAGTTAGCGTTGATAAATATACTATATCTTTAGGTCACTTTGACTGGCAAGAAAAGCAGAAAGCATCGTTTGTATTGAAGAATATAGGTAAGAGCCTTCTGGTGATACAAGATGTAAATACTTCGTGTGGTTGTACTGAAGTCACCTATTCAAAAGAACCGATACAGCCGGGTGGTTCAGTAGTATTGGATGTCAGCTATAGGGCAGAAACTCCTGGTAGTTTTGATAAGACTATCACTGTGTATTGTAATGCCAACTCTTCCCCGATAGTTTTGAGAATAACGGGGAATGCGGACGGTTGTTAAATAATTTTCTCTATTGGAAGTTGTTTCTTACTACTATCTTTATTTTAAGTAGGAATTAATGTTCTTTTTGTAATTATTTTAATGTTCCCAGTCTATTTTTGTATATTAAGTAAAAGTATAAACTGAGATTACAATAAACAACAATTCGTTAATAAACAGCCAATCTAAGTAGTTTTAGCGATAAATAAAATGAGTTTTAATTTACTGAAGTCTTATTTGGAATATGATAAAGTGTGTAGCGTTATGTTTAGGGTTGGGATTGTTGTATTCCTGCTCTTCTGGGAATAAGAAGCAGTTCTTAGTTCCCGATATTAATATTGAAGAAGCCGATGACATTGTTTTCGCATTGGATGATTCTACGGTGCAGAATATGGAATATTTACAATTATTCCAACGTAATGATTCTGACATATTAGCTTTTACAAATGAATATGACAATGCAATAGTCTTTTATGATTATAAGACAAGAAAATATATAGGACGAACAGAGTTTGCTAAAGAAGGGAATAATGGGATTGGAACTATTTTTTCTTTTTATTATTTAAATCAGGATTCTATATATCTGTATAATTTTACTACTTATTCTTTATTCCTAGCGAATGCAAGGGGTGAGGTTGTGATGAAGAAGGATTTACATACAATCCCTAATTTGTCGAAGGACTCCTTATTTTTCGCTCCACAATTATTTCCGCGAACGAATTCACCATTAAGAAAAATAGGAGATGAACTACTGATTGCAGGCTTTTTCATGAATGAACAGGCTGGTGAAAGTTCTGTAAACCGTCCTGTTATGGCGTATTATAATTTATCCAGAAATACTTTGAGATTTTCTGATAGTTATCCTTCCATGTATCATAAAGGAAACTGGGGAGGCGATTTTACTTATCGAAATCCTTTTTATACGTTGTCTCCAAAGAATGAGATTGTATTGGGATTTGCTGCCGACCATAACATCCGGGTACATGGGAAGGATGAAATGGAGTATCATGAATATTATGCAGGGGTAGGTGGAGACTTCGAAATTACTCCAATAGCAAAGGATATTGCGATGAATACAATAGCACGAGAAATTGTTAATCGACATTATACCAGAACTTTGAGTTATCAGGCTATAGTGTATGATAAATACCGAAAAGTTTATTATAGGTTAGCTCTTCTTCCTGATTCGGATATAGATATTAAAGTTGGACCTATCAGGAAACCTATTGAAATTGTAGTCTTAAATGAGCATTTTGAATTAATAGGGAAAAGCACTATAAAGAGGGAGCGTTATTGGATAAATCAATGCTTTGTAAGTCCAGATGGATTTCATATTCAAATAGAGGCTGATAATGATGATGAATTACGGTTTAAAACCTTTGTTTTGGGAGATTATGAAAAATAAATAAGGCGCTTGTCTTGGGCATATTGTGGTATTCTAAGATACTTTTAATATGGGGTTGAATAATTATAATATGTAGGTAACATGAAAAATATTTTATTACTTTTATTTTTGGGTTTTCTTATTTCGTGTAAGAATGATAAGTCTTCGAATTCATATTCTTATAATTTGAAGTCTTCAGAAACTATTAAAAGTTTCACTTTAGATTCTGACGTAAGATATAATGCTTTTTATTTATACACGTTCAGTGATGACAGAGGAAAAGAATATCTGGCTTTTCTCAATTACCGAACTAATCAGATCCTCTTTTATGATTTAAAAACGACTGATTTTCTTTTAAAATTGAATTTAAACTCTGAGGGTCCTCATGGCATTGTTCAACCTACGGGGCTTTATGTAAAGGACCTTGATCATATATATGTCTCTTCTTATGCTTATTCTGGATTGGTGAGGGTGGATACGGCTTGTCATATTGTACAAAAAATTCCTTATGTAACAACAAGTAAGGGTTATAATGTTCTTCCATCATATACTCCTTCTTCACATCCATACATAGCTCCTGTTATTATTGATGAAAAGATATATATCACTCAGAATGCAGTAGATCGTTTTCATCCTGTTGCCGATACTCCTCTCAGTGTGGTAATTGACACAATTCATAAAAGTTGTGAGGGGCTTCCTTTAACATATGGGATTTTGACGGAAGAAGAATTGCAAGCTAACGATACTCGGTTTAGTCGTATATTCAATGGAAAAGAATTCATCTATTCTTTTTATGTAAGTGACGATATAATTGTTGCCTCGGCTGATCATTCTGCTGTGAAACGAATAAAAGTTAAAAGTAAATATATAGACTCTCCAACAATGAAAGAAGAGAGATCAGAACAAGGACCTAAACTCAATCTTGAATTAGCGCGTTATGGCGATTTGATATATGATCCATATCGGGAAGTCTATTATCGTTTTGTTTATCCCAAGACAACTTTGGAAGATAATATTCGCTGGTGGGGAAAATCTGTTTATGGAAGGAAAAAATTTTCAGTTATTATATTGAATAAGGATTTCCAAATTATAGGAGAAACATTGTTTCCAGAGTCTATATATAATTCTTATGTCTTTTTTGTTCATAAAGATGGGCTATATATAAGCCGTGATTATCAAATGATATATGGACAATCGGAAGATTATATGACATTTGAATTATTTAATTTGGTGAAAGAAGATATTTAGTTTAAATATTGGAAGTATAGGAAAACAAATCTTACCTTGGTCTGCACCGTCTGTGTGGTGGTGTGTAGATTGGAGGTGCATAGATATTGTTTTATACATTGGAGGATTAATATTAGGAATATGCATCTTGGTATTAATATCATAGCTATGGATGTGAATATGGATGAGGCGATAATAGAATATAATTTATTTTTAATAGGAAAAGGATAAATGTAATATTATATGATATAATGTATTCATCTCTCTCATTTTATAATTAAACTACTGCCATGAAAAAAAGTATCAATTTGATTCTACTGTTTTTATTCGTTTGTTCTTGTTCTAATCGACATAGCAAGAACATTGATGTCCTATCAATGACATCGGTTGAGTTGAAAACCAAAAGAGTTAACCAGTCAGAAATAATAGCAAGGGGAGCTTTTCCGTTTGTTATGGTCGATTCTATGTTTTTCCTGTTTAATGGAGATCCGTCTTCCGGTGCAGTTGTTTTAAGGGAGTCGGATGCATCAGAAATTGCGCAGTTCCTGACGAAAGGAAATGGATTTGGAGAGTGTATAAATGCTGGCTATATGGGGCGCAGCAAAGATACTCTTTTCATCTACGAAGCATCAACTGTGAGGAAGATGACTTATTTGTTTTCCCTTTCAGGTGATAGCCTGAAATATGAATGTATAGAAGATGTTCGTCCCCAAAATGGTTCTGAATTTTGTTATGCTGTGCATCGTTTAGATAACGGTTTATCTGTGGGAGGCCGATTAATAGGAAAAGATCATCTGTTTGTACTGTTAGATGAAAATTTAGATACAATTACTACTTTTGGGAAAATACCTGTCGAATATACAGGCTCTAATATTACAACATTTACAGGTGATTTGCTGGTAGATAGTAATACGGTTTATTATGCGAGTAATAATTTTACTTATATGGCGGCTTATGAAATATCTAATAGAAAACCTATAGTGAAGTTTGAAAAGATGTTCGTCCCTCCCGTTCTTCTGAATTCAGGAGATAGAATATCTTTTAATAAAAACAAACATTTGGATGGTTTCCTTGCTCTAAAATCTTATAAAGATTATCTGTTTGCAACTTATTCAGGGAAACCAAAAGCGGAATTAGATTTGAATGGATCTTCTGCCTTAGCCCCTACCACAATATTGGCATTTGATAAATCGGGCAATCCTTTGGCTAAGTTTACAACTCCATATAAAATCAGGAGTATTGCTTTTACGGATGAAAAGATGTATTTGTTGGATTTGGATTGCAATATTGAATCCATTAATATGGATGAAGTGTTGAAATATTTATAGATGAAAAGTATATGTTGCATTTGCTTGATATTGAAATTCATTGCTGATAATAAACGCTGAAATTGCAAATCGTTTTAGGATTATGAAAATTTCTTTTAGTGCATACATGGTTATTCTTATTCTATTTTATCTGAAGATTAAAACCACCATGTTTTTTGATCATTTTGATTGGCATAAGGAACAGCATGCAAAGTTTATACTGACGAATACAGGAAAGGGACTTTTGATGATATATGATGTAATGACTTCATGTGGCTGTACTGAAGTGGCTTATTCAAAGGAACCTACGCGTCCGGGCGCTTCTGTATCATTGAATGTCACTTATAAAGCAGAGCATCCCGAACGGTTTGATAAATCCATTACCGTATATTGTAATGCAACATCTTCACCGTTGCAACTGAGGGTAAAGGGAGAAGCTGAATAATCTTTTTTGCAAGAACCGGTAAACGAACAGAGTGAAAATGACGAAGAATAAATCCCATAAGAAAAAAAGCTTAGGTTGGTACCTGGATCTGGCACTGAATCTGATACTGCTATTCTTCGGATTAGTACTGGTCTGGATATTGCTTCAAGTGACCTGTATTGCTACATTCAAGATCCCTTCTGACTCGATGGAGCCTGCCCTGCTTGACGGAGATAATATTCTGGTGAATAAATGCGTGATGGGAGGGCGTCTGTTCAATGTGTGGGATGCTTTGGACAATAAGGAAACAGACATATCCCGTCTGCCGGGGCTGAGTGGAGTAAAAAGAAATGATGTATTGGTTTTTAATTTCCCCTACTTGGAGCAACGTTGGGACAGTATCGCATTCAGGGTAATGAAATATTATGTGAAGCGTTGTGTTGCTTTGCCCGGTGATACATTTGAAATAAGTAGGGGGCATTATAAAGTACATGGCTATATCTCGGAATTGGGCAATGTGGAGTCACAGGATAATTTGATGCGGATTGTTGAGCGTGGTCGGGAAGTGGACTATGGAATTGTGATGAGGGGTTATCCTTATAGTGATATTGTGGATTGGGATATAATGAATTTGGGTCCTTTATATCTCCCGGCAAAAGGCGATGTGATAGAGATGACTCCCAAACATGTTGCCTTGTATCGGAATGCAATAGAATGGGAACAGAAAAAGAAACTTTTGTTACGTGGAGATACGGTTTTGTTGAACGATAGTGTAATACACACATACCGTTTCAAGGAGAATTATTATTTTGTGGCAGGTGATAAGGTGATGAACTCTCAGGATTCCCGCTATTGGGGCTTGTTGCCCGAACCTTTTATTGTAGGAAAGGCTGTCAGGATATGGAAGTCTGTAGATAGGAATACGGATAAAATAAGGTGGAACAGGATATTTAAAAAGATAGAATGATAAAGTTGCAGATACATACGGTAAAGGATACCGTGACTGCTTGCCTGCTTTTTGTGGCAGTCTGTGCTCCATTAGGGGTAGTGCGGATTATTACACCTGAACTGCCAGCCGAGGAAGCTATAGGGCAGTGGGTATGGTTCGGAAAAGCTCTCTTACTTTCAAGTATTTGTATTCTCATTGCAAGTTTATTGCAACTGATGGGGAAAGATACCCGGAAGCATGTATTGCGTTTCTCCTATTTCTCTGTTTGCGTGTCGTGGGGATTCATGTTGTGTGGTGCTCTTGAGGCTATTGGAGGATTACGTCAGCTGTATGGTTTTGCTGCTTCCGGTCATTCGCGTTATGCGCTTACAGGCTCTTTTTTCAATCCGGGACCGTATGCGGGGTATCTGGCAATGATATTGCCTGTTTGTCTGCATTTGTATTTATGTATTCCTAAAGATAAAACAGTTATTCATTATTTGGAAAAGGGGATGATTGCCTTAACCGGTATTCTTATTCTCTGCGTGTTGCCTGCTACCATGAGCCGTTCTGCATGGATTGCTGCCGCTGTGGGATGTGGCTGGGTGGCATATATGCATCGTGATAAACGCAGGTGGTATGTTTTGTGGGAAAGATATAAGAGGCGCTATGTATTATGGGGAACAGGAATTTTCTTTCTTCTGATACTGGGAGGTGTCGGGGCTTTTGTTCTGAAACCGGATTCTGCGTTAGGGCGTCTGTTTATGTGGAAAGTAACCTGTAAGGCGATAGCCAATCATCCTTGGGGGTGTGAAAAAGGTTTTGCCTTTGCTTATGGTGAGGCGCAGGAATCTTATTTTGAGCAAGGGAATTATGCTGTATGGGAAGAGCGTGTAGCGGGTAGTCCGGAGTATGCATTTAATGAATATCTGTCGCTTGCCTTGACAGAGGGGATTGCAGTTTGTGCAGTGGTTGTGGTGGTGATTGGAATGTGTCTGAGAATGGGCATGAAACATGGCCGCTATGGCATTTGTGGTGCAATCCTGTCTTTGCTTGTTTTTTCTTTCTCCTCTTATCCCATGCATTTTCCGGCATTTGTGGTAGCCGGTGTATGCTTGCTTCTTGCTTGTGGAATAGGTGATGTCATTGGTAAACCTTTCATTCTTTGTGTATGCCTCACTTTATGGGCAGGTGGATATATGGAAAAGTGGCAACAGGAAAAGGATGCTTGTGGGAAATGGATGTATGCACGTATGCTGTATCACTCAGGCGGCTATAAGGCAGCCAATGAGGCTTACGAGAAACTTTATCCGGTATTGAGAGGTAGAGGGGCATTTCTGTTTGAGTATGGACACAGTCTGCATAAGTCCTTCCTGTATGGTGATTCCAATAAATATCTGGAAGAGGCTTGCCGATACAGTTCCGACCCGATGGTATTGAATGTCATGGGCAAAAATTATCAGGAACAACATTGTTATGAACAGGCTGAGAAGTTCTTCTATAGGGCTATCCACCGTTTGCCCGGCAAGATTTACCCCTACTATCTGTTAGCCAACCTTTATGCGGAACCGGATTTTTATAAACCCGACAAGTTGAAGGAAGCGGCAGACAGTGTACTGACTAAAGAACCTAAAGTACACTCAACTGCCATAGATGAAATGCGTAGTGAGGTCAGGGAGATATTAAAACGAAAAGACAAATGTGAAATAAAAAAATGAAATAAGCTATGGATACATATAACGATAATTGGTGTTCTTGCTTGTTGTTCAGGAATAAACAACTGACTAAAGAATTGAAGCGGTTTGAAGACTTTTCTACTCTGTCCGGTTCTTCTTCGCGTATGTTGGCTTTGAGTCAACTACTCAAGCTACATCTGACTCCTGCCTATGGAATTATAAGGAATGAATACGAATGGCAGAATTTATTTGCAGTGATTGATTTGCTTTATGGTGATGATTGGCTACCGGCTGATCTGGAGAGTACCCATTTGAGCTTGCAAGAATTGAAGTTGTGCTATCTGGTGCGTGCCCGGTTAACCAATAAGGCTATTTCTCTTCTTTTCAATATTACTCCAAAGTCTGTACTGAAAGCAAAGCAGCGTATCAAAATGAAGCTGTCTTTATCGGGTACAGATAGTTTTGATGAATATATACAGCGGCATTGAGACTTTTATATCGATTGAAATCTCTATATTATTATCTAAATAATGACAGAATTATGCATAGGAACTTTTTTCTGATAGTTGTATTTTTATCTCTTTTTTCATGTATGGGTACTGTAGACCGTTTGGAATGGGCTTTGACCTTGGCCGGTGAAAATAGAACAGAGTTGGAGAAGGTACTTCAATACTATAAAGATGATAGTCTTAAGTATAAGGCAGCATGCTTTCTGATTGAGAATATGCCTTACCATTATGGTTATGAGGATGCGCGGCTGGATAGTGTGAAGGCTATACTGGCTACTGCTCCGTTGGGAGATGGGTATATTCCGGATAGTGAGAGGAAAAGAAAGTGGAAGTCTTTTAATTATAAATCATTGCCCATATTACAGGATGTGCAGCGAATGACAGCTGCTCTTTTGATAGAGAATATAGACGTAGCCTTCGAAACTTGGAATAGGGTGTCTTGGGCTAAATACTATTCGTTTGATGATTTTTGTGAATGGATATTACCATATCGTGTGGGTGATGAACCTTTGGAAAGTTGGCGGAAGGCTTATTATGATCATTACCATCCTATACTGGATTCTCTTTATCAGGGTGAGAATATCCTCGAAGCTGCCGATGCTTTGAATAAATTCTTGAAGTATGAAACCCCTTTTTCTCCTAATTCAGATTTTGATTTACCGCATTTGGGGGCTAAATATCTGTTGAAATACAGGTTGGGCACTTGTAAGGAGACGACGGATCATACAGTATATATATTCCGGTCGTTGGGTTTTCCTGTGGGGATAGACGAATATCTGTATTCTCCTTCCAATCAGAATTCACATGTCTGGAATATACTTAAAAACACGGATGGAAAACCCCTTTCCTTTTGGTACATGGATTCCCGTGATCTGGCAGTCGGAATGACTGATGGACGTAAAAAGGGGAAGGTTTATCGTATGCAGTATGGAATTCAAGAGGAGAAATATCAGGGAGTATATAAGGATAATAGTACTCCTTCAGTGGTTCGGAATCCTTTGTTGAAAGACGTGACAGAAGAATATTTCGGGAGCAATGAGTATCCAGTTAGGATAGATGGGAAGGTTAAAAGTAAATTTGTGGCTTTAGGAATTTTTACACCTTTCGGTTATGTTCCGGTGGACGTAGCTTTGCGGGATGGTGATCAGGCTATTGTGAGGAATATTGAGCCGGGAGTCATCTACCAGCCTTTGTGCAATGAGAAAGGGCTTTTCCAGCCATGTGGTTATCCGTTTATGATAAAGGATGATACGGTACGGACTTTTGTCCCGGATATGGATAAGAATGTTTCTCTGTCTATTAAACGAAAGTATCCATTGCAGAATCATATTCTTGAGTATATGTCGTGGATGACCGGTTCTAAAATAGAAGGAAGCAATGATATAAATTTCCGCAATAAGGAAATTTTGTATTGTATTGCGGATACACCTCGGGTGAATGTAAACTTTTATCCATCCCATCCTTCACGCCCTTACCGTTATGTACGTTTTGTTCCCCGTGATGGTTGGCGTGCGGAGGTTGCAGAGTTGGCTTTTTATGAGAATATTCATGATGATGTGGCAATTTCTTCAAAGGCTATATTAGGTTGTCCTCCTGTTGATGGCAATCCTGCACATGCTATGGATAAAGCGAATGATGGTGACTGGCTTACATTTTTCTTTTCTGAGGAAGCAAATGGCACAGTAACGTTTGATTTACAAAATCCTACTTGGATCAGGAAAATATTGTTTGTTCCCCGTAATGACGATAATTTTATTACGCCCGGTAATAGCTATGAACTTTTTTATCAAGATGGTGTGATGGGCTGGAGATCACTTGGCAAACAGATAGCTACTACCTATGAATTGATTCATACGAATATACCGGAGGGAGCTTTATTGTGGTTGCGTAATCTTACTCGGGGCAAAGAAGAACAAATCTTCTATATTGAAGAAGGTAAGCAACGTTTTGTTGGGTATGAATGAAAATCTTATTACGTATTAGTTACGCAACGTCAGCACCGTAATTTCGGGCCATGCTCCAAAGCGAAATGGCAATCCGACATAGCCGATGCCTATATTGACATATAATCCCCGGTCTCCTTCTGTATACATTCCTCCCCATTCGGGATAAATCAGTGAAGCGAGTGAATGACCGAACATAATGGCTTGCATTGCATGAGTATGTCCGGCAAGCATTAGCTCAATGTCTGTGTCTGGCAATACTTCCCGCCGCCAATGGGTAGGATTGTGGCTCAACAAAACACGAAACATGCCGTCTGTTCCTTCAGAAGCCTTCTTTAAGTCGGCAAATTGGGAAAAGGGTGGTTCTCCATCATTTTCCACACCAATAAGGGCTATACTATCTCCCTGATGGTATAATGTAGTATGTTCATTATTCAGTAGTTCCCATCCCATTGCCTTTTCCATACGCACCAGGTTGTCAATGTTATTCACCTGTTCTTTCAGGTCTTTCCAACGGTAGTAACTTCCGTAATCATGGTTACCCAAAATAGAATATACTCCATCTTTGGCATGCAGTTGTGACAGAATATTTTGAAAACCTTCCAGCTCACAGCTGCGTTGATTCACCAAGTCACCGGTGAACACAATTAAATTAGGTTTTTGCTCATTGACCAATTTTACCAATTCATGGATAGGCTTTTCATTCTCTATCCAGCTGCCGATATGTATATCAGATAACTGTACGATGCGGTATCCGTCGAATGCTTTAGGCAGGTTCGGGTGATGGAATTCTATTTCTTTTACTTCAAACTTACTGATGCCTACCAGTGTGCCATAAAGAATATTGAAGAAACTGACTACTCCCAGCACCAATCCTACGGCTGTAAATGGCGAACGGGGCCAGCGCAGTAGATAATGGAAAGGTAATCCCACCAGTGAGCATATCATAAATATCGTTTTGGGGATGGCAAACAGGAAAATGGCAATTGCCAGTCTTCCAATGGCCTGGGCATGGTGTGCCATTGCATTTTCACCTATGCCTTGCATCAACAGAAAGTAACCTGAAATTAATAATAGGGTAGGTATCCAGTGGATAATACGTAACCAGATGTTTTTGGTTTTCCGGATAATGTACATAAAATAGATGTACGCATCAGGGATCAGTAGAAAAAGGATAAGGAGTAAGGTTATTCTGTGCATATATCTTCTAATTCTTCTATATTCTTCTTGATATCGTTAAGATGTTTATAAGCTACTTTCTTGTATAACAGGTAAATGATGGCAACATCGCAGAGCACAAAGAATGCGATCAGGGTAGCCTGGACGCCAAAGGATGCCTTATAATATCCCATTACCCAATAATTGAGAATATTGAATATAATTACCCATGCGATGATGGCGATAATCTCATACCTTGTCCATCGACGGAAACTTGCCATGCGCTTACTAACAATAGCTACGGGCATTTCTTCAATCTTTGTGTTCCTTATCCAGCGATAGTTTTTATGGTCCCACCAGATCCCTATCAGAATACTGATTCCAACAAAAATTACAAGTGTATTTATTTTAGGCTGCCATTCTTCGGTGATTTGAAAAATGGATGGCAATAACCAAATAACCAGAAGGAGAGCAAGCCCTACCACTCCGATGCCTATGGAGAAGCGCTGCCAACCTGTAAGACGCCCTATACTTTTACGTGCGTTTGCCTTATATTCGGCAATCATGCCTGCAATCTGCTTTTCGTCGGCAATCGGCTCTTTCTTCAATTGCTCGTCCAGTGCATTCCAAGATTTCTTCAGTTCATCCAGTTCCATATCATTCCTCCTTGTTCATTTTTCTAAGTTTGTCCTTAATCCGGCTAATTTTGGTAGCAATGTTTGTTATTGTCAGTCCGGTAATTTCAGCAATTTCCTCGTAGCTTTTTTCTTCCAGATAAAGCAGAATTATGGATTTTTCCAGTTGTCCCAATCGGTTGATCATCCGATAGAGTTGCTTTAACATGTTTTGTGTTTCGTCCAATTCTTCCATCCGGTCGGAATCTTGACTCAAGGTCACGATTTCGGGGATGTTCTTTTCTTTACGGATAAAGCTGATACAAGTATTTAAAGCGATGCGGTAAATCCATGTGGAGACTTTACACTCCCGTCGGAACTTGGGATAGGCCCTCCACAGATTGAGTACAACGTCCTGATATAAATCGTTCAGGGTAGCATTCGGCGTAGTATACAAATAGCACACTTTGTATATGACGCGTTCATACTCCCGTATTACGGACAGGAACTCTTGTTCTACATTCTCCATCGTCTTCTTCTTGCTTCTTGAATTGCTTTTGTACTGTTAGTCGCAAAGGAAGTCGGATAATCACAGGTTTGCAGCCAAAAATTTTCTGATTTCCTTTACGGACATCTTCCTGCGTCGTGCATAATCTTCCAGTTGGTCATTACCTATCTTGCCAACAGCGAAATAGCGTGCAGCCGGATGTGCCAATATCAGTCCACAGACTGTGGCATGCGGACGCATAGCTCCATTCTCAGTCAGAGTAATACCTATTTGCTCCATATGAAGCAAGTCGTTCAATAGGAAATTAACAGACTGGTCGGGCAGGGAGGGGTAGCCTACGGCAGGTCGTATGCCCTGGAACTTTTCTCTCAACAAATCCGGAATAGAAAGGTTCTCATCTTTAGCATACCCCCAGGCAACCTTGCGTACGTATTCATGCATCTTCTCTGTTGCTGCTTCGGCAAGCCGGTCGGCAAGTGTCTGCACCAACATGCGTTTGTAGGTATCGTTTTCATATAGAAGTTCCACTTCTCCGTCACACGATGCAGCAAAAATACCTACCGTATCAGGAATACCTGAAGATAGCGGACGTACAAAGTCGCTAAGACAAAGAAAGGGACTGCCATCCGGATGTGGGATCTGCTGGCGGAGTAAAGGAAAAAGCTTTCCATCCAGTATCAGATTATCTCCATCGGCATTGGCTTCACATAGACGGAAAATAATGTGGACATGATAATTTTTATCCAGTTGGTTGAGCATCTGGTTTGCTTCCTTAAACAGCTGCATGGCTTCAGCCGCTTTGGCACGTTCTTTTTCCTTGGGTTGGAAACCCCATGCATGAAAGAAATATATCCAGTTGATATATGGAGTAACCTCGTGAATGGTATACGTCAATACCTTATCCACTGAATTATTCATCGCTAAATTTTAGTATTAATAATCGAATCTCAGTTCTTCACCGCGGTAAGTATCATCTACTTGACCGTCACTATATATCAGATGCCCGTTCGCAAATGTCTTTTCTACTTTCCAACGGAAAGAATTGCCTTCAAGCGGACTCCATCCGCATTTGCTGAGTATATTCTCAGTATTGACTTCCCAACGTTCGCTATGACTGACAAGTACGAGGTCGGCCTGATAGCCTTCGCGAATATAACCGCGATTGCAGATACCATATATCTGGGCAGGGGCATGACACATCTTCTCAACAATGGTTTCGATAGAAAAAATGCCTTTTTCCGCCAGTTCAAGCATACTGACCAAGGAGAATTGAATCATTGGCATACCCGACATTGCTTTCAAGGCACCACCTTCTTTCTCGCTGAGCAGGTGAGGTGCATGGTCGGTAGCAATGACATCGATAACTCCGGTGTTGACTGCATTCCGTAAGGCATCGCGGTCAGCTTGTTTCTTAATGGAAGGATTACATTTGATGCGGGTTCCCAGTTCTTTATAATCCTGTTGGCGGTATAGCAGATGTGCAATGCAGGCTTCGGCTGTAATATGTTTATCTTCCAATGGAGCATCACTGAACAGTTGCAATTCTTTTGCAGTAGAAACATGCAGCACATGCAAGCGTGCACCGGCTAGGCTTGCCATACGTATAGCAAGTTGTGATGAGGAATAACACGCTGCTACAGAACGTATGTTGGGATGTTTGCTGATTGGGATTTCCGGTGCGTTACGGAACATTTCCTTGTAATATTCAGTATTTTTTTTGATAATCTCCTGGCTCTCGCAATGAGTTGCAATCAGCATATCTGTTCCGTTGAAAATGTTCAGCAGACTGTTACTTTTGTCTACCAACATATTACCGGTGCTGGAACCCATAAAGAGTTTGATGCCGCATACACGATGTTTGTCCAGCTTACTGAACTCTGTGTAATTATTATTGGTGGCACCGAAGTAGCAGGAATGGTTGACAATACACTTCTCATTCAAAAGATCGAATTTCTGTTCAAGTGCATCAAGAGTGGTAGTCAATGGCTGTGTATTCGGCATGTCCATGATGGAAGTGACACCACCGGCGGCGGCGGCACGGCTTTCGGTAAAGATATCCGCTTTATGGGTCAGTCCCGGATCACGGAAATGTACATGGTCGTCAATGATACCCGGAAGCAGACAGCAGCCGGTGGCATCTATTGTTTCATCACAAGGGGCGGACAGTTCTTTGCCATAAGTCAACACCTCGGCAATCTTTCCGTTTTCAATTACTATGGAACCTTGCACGGAATGTCCCTCGTTAACTATTGTAGCGTTATGTATCAGAGTTCTTTTCATCTTCTGCTAAATCATTTATCGTTAATCACTAACCATTTTTCACAGCTTTCGGGTACTTGTGGAACCAACTATGTACTTTCAATTTGATAACCCCGAAGACAGCTTCTCCAAAGATACTACTGTTCATTTTTGAAGTGCCCAGTTCACGGTTGATAAAAATAACCGGGACTTCTACTATCTTGAAGCCGCATTTATAGGCAGTGAATTTCATTTCAATCTGGAAAGCATAACCTTTGAAACGGATACCATCGAGGTCGATTGTTTCCAGTACCCTACGACGGTAGCATTTGAACCCGGCTGTTGTATCTTGTACAGGGATACCCGTAATAAGACGCACATACTTGGAGGCAAAATAGGACATCAATACACGTCCCATGGGCCAATTTACCACATTGACTCCGCTGATATACCGCGAACCGATGGCAACATCGGCACCTTCTTCGGCACAAGCTTTATATAGACGGGGAAGGTCAGCCGGATTGTGGCTGAAATCAGCATCCATTTCGAAGATGTATTCATAATCATGTTCCAGAGACCATTTGAACCCGGCAATGTAGGCAGTACCTAACCCTAATTTTCCTTTCCGCTCTATCATGAATAAGCGTTCGGGAAACTCTTGCTGCAACGTTTTGACGATGCTGGCAGTGCCGTCAGGCGAGCCATCTTCAATGATAAGGATATGGAATACTTTTTCCAAGGCGAAAACGGCGCGGATAATATTCTCGATGTTTTCCCGTTCGTTGTATGTGGGAATGATAACGATGCTGTCCGATGTCTGCATATTCATAAAAGGGGGTTCTAATTGGGAACAAAGTTAAGTGTTTTCTGTCACATACGAATAAATCTAAGGATTATTTAGTAATTTCGCGCCCGTTATGATGACAATTACCGAGCTACAACAACGATATGCCACTCACTCCAATGTGGAAGCTATAAGTGGCCTGCTGAAGGATCCGTCTGTCCGCACCCTTTTTTGCGGGGGGCTGTGTGCCTCTGCCGCTTCATTGTTTTCATCCGTGCTGGTGCAACGCGGAGAGTTTCCTTTTGTTTTTATTCTGGGCGATCTGGAAGAGGCAGGATATTTTTACCATGATTTAACACAAATACTGGGAACTGAGAAAGTTTTGTTCTTTCCTTCTTCGTTTCGTAGGGCAATAAAATACGGGCAGAAAGATGCGGCCAATGAAATTCTGCGTACAGAAGTGTTGAGCCGCTTACAAAAAGGAGAGGAAGGACTTTGTGTTGTGACTTATCCCGATGCTTTGGCAGAAAAGGTGGTTTCCCGGAAGGAACTGGGAGATAAAACTCTGAAATTGCATACAGGGGAAAATGTGGATACGAATTTTATTACGGAAGTCTTGCGTAGCTATGGTTTTGAGTATGTGGACTATGTCTATGAACCGGGGCAGTATGCTGTACGTGGTAGTATCATTGATGTATTTTCTTTCTCTTCCGAATTTCCATATCGTATAGACTTTTTTGGTGATGAAGTAGAAAGTATTCGTACGTTTGAAGTAGAAACGCAACTTTCTAAAGAAAGGAAAGACAGTATTGTTATCGTGCCGGATTTGAGCCGTAGTTTGGAACAGGGGGATGCAAGCGGTATGGTTTCCTTCCTGGATTTTCTGTCGGCGAATACTGTATTGGCAATGCGTGATCTGCTTTGGCTGCGTGAACGTATTCAGACTGTACACGATGAAACACTTACCCCACAAGCGATTGCTGCCCGCGAAGCGGAAGAAAGTGGTTGTATTACTTTGGATGGAAAGCTGATTGATGGAAGTGAGTTTACGCTTCGTGCGTTGGACTTTTGCCGTATGGAGTTCGGTAACAAACCAACCGGGACACCGGATGCTACAGTGACATTCGATACGTCTACTCAACCTATATTCCATAAAAACTTTGATATGGTGGCCGAAAGCTTCAAAGAGTATATGGAGAAAGGGTATACGCTTTACATCTGTAGTGATAGTATGAAGCAGACTGACCGTATTCGTGCCATTTTTGAAGACAGGGGAGAAGAGATTGCTTTTACAGCTGTAGAGCGCACGTTGCATGAAGGTTTTGCCGATAATGCCTTGCGGCTTTGCATTTTTACGGATCATCAGTTATTCGACCGTTTTCATAAATATAATCTCAAAAGTGATAAAGCACGTAGTGGCAAGGTCGCTCTGAGTCTGAAAGAGTTGAATCAGTTTACACCGGGAGATTATGTGGTACATACCGATCATGGTGTGGGACGCTTTTCCGGATTGGTGCGTATTCCTAACGGTGATACAACGCAGGAAGTGATGAAACTGGTTTATCAGAATGAAGATGTAGTTTTTGTTTCTATCCATTCATTACATAAAGTTTCAAAGTATAAAGGAAAAGATGGTGAGGCTCCCCGTTTGAATAAATTGGGTACGGGAGCTTGGGAGAAACTTAAAGAGCGTACTAAGACCAAAATTAAGGATATTGCCCGTGACCTCATAAAATTGTATTCTCAGCGTCGTGAGGAAAAAGGTTTTCAGTTCAGTGTGGATAGTTTCTTGCAACGGGAACTGGAAGCATCTTTTATTTACGAAGATACACCAGACCAAAGTAAAGCAACGGCGGATGTAAAAGCGGATATGGAAAGTAACCGTCCTATGGATCGTCTGGTTTGTGGAGACGTGGGGTTTGGTAAAACAGAAGTGGCAGTTCGTGCTGCTTTTAAAGCTGTGGCGGACAATAAACAGGTAGCGGTTCTGGTACCTACCACCGTGTTGGCTTACCAACATTTCCAGACGTTTAAAGAGCGTTTGAAAGATTTGCCTTGTAGGGTGGAGTACCTGAGTCGTGCCCGTACGGCAGCTCAGGCAAAAGCGGTCGTAAAAGGACTGGCGGCAGGTGATGTGAATATACTTATCGGTACACATCGGATTTTGGGTAAGGACATACAATTCAAGGACTTGGGGTTGCTGATTATTGATGAAGAACAGAAGTTCGGTGTATCTGTTAAGGAGAAGTTGCGCCAGTTGAAGGTCAATGTAGACACCTTGACCATGACGGCCACGCCTATTCCGCGTACATTGCAGTTCTCATTAATGGGGGCACGTGACCTGAGCGTTATTCAAACGCCTCCTCCAAACCGTTATCCTATTCAGACTGAGGTGCATACCTTTAATGAGGAAGTTATAGTGGATGCTATCAACTTTGAGATGAGCCGGAACGGACAGGTATTTCTTGTAAATAACCGCATTTCTAATTTGCCTGAATTAAAAGCGATGATTGAACGGCATATTCCGGATTGCCGTATAGCCATCGGGCATGGACAAATGGAGCCGACCGAATTGGAAAAGATTATTTTCGGCTTTGTCAATTATGATTATGATGTGCTGATAGCCACTACAATTATAGAGAGCGGCATTGATATTCCGAATGCCAATACCATTATCATCAATCAGGCACAGAATTTCGGACTGAGCGACTTGCATCAGATGCGTGGTCGTGTAGGACGAAGCAATAAGAAAGCATTCTGCTATTTGTTGGCTCCTCCGCTTTCTTCCCTGACTCCTGAAGCAAGGCGTCGTCTGCAAGCTATTGAGAATTTCAGTGACCTGGGTAGTGGAATTCATATAGCCATGCAGGATCTCGATATTCGTGGTGCAGGCAATATGCTTGGTGCGGAACAGAGTGGCTTTATTGCCGATCTGGGTTATGAAACCTATCAGAAGATACTATCAGAAGCTGTACATGAACTGAAGACGGATGAATTTGCAGATCTTTATGCCGAAGAACTGAAAGCAGAGGGGGGCGTCATCAGTGGAGAGCAATTTGTAGATGAATGTCAGGTAGAGAGTGATTTGGAATTGTTGCTTCCTGCCACTTATGTTACGGGTAGTAGTGAGCGTATGTTGCTTTACCGCGAATTAGATAGTTTGACGTTGGATAAAGATGTGGAGGACTTCCGTACTCGTCTTATAGATCGGTTTGGTCCTATCCCGTCAGAAACGGAAGAACTACTACGGATTGTACCTTTACGCCGCCTTGCTGCACGTCTTGGTGCAGAGAAAATTTTTCTCAAGGGAGGACGTATGTCATTGTTCTTTGTTTCTAATCCGGATAGCCCGTATTATCAGAGCCAGGCGTTCGGTAAAGTCATTGCTTATATGATGAAATATACCCGCCGTTGCGATCTGCGTGAGCAGAATACCCGTCGTAGTATGTTGGTAAAAGATGTGAAGAATGTAGAAACGGCTGTTAGCGTTTTGCAGGAGATTGTGGCGATGCAGGTGGAGGAAGGATAATTTGCTATGATGTGCCATTCTCATTTATCTTTTGTTTATACTGATTAGGTGTCATTCCGGAAAATTCTTTAAATCGTTTTATGAAATAGCTGGTAGAACTGAATCCCAATTGCATGGCGAGTTCTGTAATAGAGATATCCGGTTGTTGTTCAATTCTTCGGTAAGCTAATTTAAGTTTAATGTTTATAATAAATTCGTTAGGTGTCATACCTGTTATTGCTTTTATTTTCGTGAAGTATTTGGTACGTCCTATACAAAGTTCTTGTGCCAGGAAATCAACACTGAATACAGGATTTTCTAGGTTATTTTCAATTAGCTCGATAGATTTATCTAATAAAACTTGATCTAATGTAGATGTGGCAATTAATTCACTGCTGGAATTGCTTTCTTTAGCATATTTTTGTTGTAATGTTCTGCGTAGATTGATTAAGTTATTACATCTGACAATCAATTGTTTAATGCTGAAAGGTTTGCATATATAGTCGTCTGCTCCAATTTTCAGACCTTCAATAATGTATTCAGAAGCTGTTTGTGATGTTAATAAAATGATGGGAATGTGAGAGGTCTTTATATTGTTTTTTAATTTCTGACATAACTCTGTTCCGGACATCTCCGGCATAACAACATCACTGATAATGATGTCGGGTATAACAGAGAGAGCTTTTTCATATCCTTTTTTACCATTTTCTGCTGTTTCGACATTGTAGAGGTCAGAAAAGACTTCTGTGAGTAGTTGCCTGAGTTCCTGGTTATCTTCTATAATTAATAGCTTATAATGCTTTTCACTATTTTCCTTTCTTTCTTCTGTTGCTCCTCCTTCCTGTGTATCTGTGGAGATGAAACCAGCTACATTAAGCTTGTAATCTTCTATGATAGGCAAATTTTCCTGAATATTGCTGGGAGGATATTGGATATCAGTAGGCAGTTGTATAGTGAAACAACTACCTTTTCCTTTAATACTTTTAACTGTGATTACTCCTTTATGGGCCTCTACTATATTTTTTGTGTAAGCCAAGCCGATTCCAGTTCCGATATTATTAGTGAAACAAGTATTATCTGTTTGGTAAAACCGGATGAATATATTTTCTAGCTCTTTGGCATTAATGCCTACACCTGTATCTGAGATTTCCAATGAAACTTTCATGCTTTCATATTTTAATCGTACGAAGATATTGCCATTTTCTGGAGTAAATTTGAAAGCATTGGATAACAAATTAAATAGTGCTTTTTCAATTAACTGCTTATCAAAATAGAAAGAAATATCATCTTGTCCGGCAAGTAAAGTTAGGTTTATTTTTCTTGTTTGTGCATACTCTTTGAAAGAGTCTACCACATTATTCACTATGTCTATTAAATTATAATAGTTTACCTTTAAAGGAGTGAAACCCTGTTCTTGTTTTCTGAATTCCATCAGTTCTATGATGAGTTGATTTAATCTGGTGATGTTTCTCCAAATATTCAGTAATTTAGTATTTAGCTTTGGAGGTATATTTTTACTCTGTAATAATAGTTCGACTTGATTGGATATAAGTGTTAAAGGTGTTTTGAATTCATGAGATATGTTAGTGAAGAAACGTAGTTTGCTTTGATTGAGTTGCTCCATATTTCGCTTCTGTTCCTTTTCTATTTTTAGAGATGAACGTAAGATGATTACTTGGTATGCTTCGTATAGTAATAGAATAGTTAATAGAACATATAATATGTAGGCTAGAGGGGTTTGATAAAAAGGAGGATTTATTATGATATCGAGTTTGCGCTCCGGAAATTCTCCATTGGCCAAGGCTACATCTCCTTGAATATATAAGATGTATTTATCTGGTGATAAATTGGTATAGTTTATTTCATTTAAACTATTGGTGCGTTTCCATTCTTTGTCAAAAGGTTCCAGTTTATATTTAATGCCACAGGTAAAAGAGGCGGCATAGTTATTGGTATATGCTCTGATTCCTATGGCATGCTGATCATAAGGCAATTCAATCCTGTTAGTGTAAAGAATGGATTGCTTAAGTGTTTTTCCGCTTGAGTCTACCTCCAAGGGAGTATCATTGACGGAGAATTCAGATATACCTACTTGATAATGCTCTGGTTTGTTGAAAATTTGCTTTAAAGGGAATGAACAGAACATATTGATTCCTCCTAAATAGACATTATTGTTTCGGTCCAGAAATAAGCAGTTGCTATTTACCTGGAAAGTAGATAAGAATCGGTTTTTATCAATATTAGTAATTTCTTCTTCATTATTTATATAAATGAGTCCTTCATTAGTAACAATAAGAATACCACCATACTTATCTTCACACATATCTATAATGTCTTTCATTAAGATGGCATCTGTGGCAAAGGGTTCTAATTCTGCTTCTCCTTTTCTTTTCCGGAATATTCCATGTCTGGAGGTTCCTATTAAGATATCCCCATTCCGATTCTCAATAATCTTGTTGACTATACAGTTCTCCGATTTGCGAATACAAATATGCTGCCATGATTTATTGAGCAGGTTGTAGCAAAGTAATTGATTCTGAACAGCAATCCATAGTTGTTTTTGGGAGTCTAATAGGATGGTTGTCACAGACATTCTCTGTAAATCTATCTGTTCTGAAGAGAGGATGGTACTTTTATTTGTATGAGTATCAAATATACTGATGCCGTTATGCGTAGCTATGATTAGGGAATCATTATAAGGGATAATTTCTCTGATGCTATTGTTGTGTAATACGTTTCTGAGAAATACCTGAGTGGATTGAGTTTGCAGATCATATTTTTTTAGTCCGCCAAGTAATGTTCCGATCCATAGGATGTTTTTGGGTTTATCCAGATATAAGGTTTGCACGTTGTCTGTGAATGGTAGCTTTTTCAAAGCTTTGGTGTGTGTATTGAAAAAATATAATCCGTCTCGTTCTGTTGCCATCCATAAATTCCCTTCATTATCTTCTACTGTTTTTCCGAAGATTGCATGTTTAGATGGGGAGGATGGCATTATATCTTTAGTGACAAAATGATAGGAGAATGTACTGTGCTCCGGGTGAAAGCAATTTATTTCACCATAAAACGAACCGCTCCAAATAGTTCCTTGTTGATCTTTCATTAAGCAATAGATAGATGCATCATTTAGGGTATAGGCATTTTCGTTAATAAACTCATATTGGAGGAACTTTCTTTCTTTTTTATCATATTTATTTAATCCATTGAAAGTGGCAATCCATAAGTTACCTGCATTGTCTTCGCATATAGATCGTACAATGTCACTTGATATGCAATTATTGCTGTTTTCTGAATAATTATAATTTTTGATATTTTCATCACTATCTATGAGGAATAATCCGTTCCTTCGGGTAGCGACCCATATCTTTTGTTCTGAATCAATGTATAATTGGCGTATCTGGTTGATATTCGCTAACATCTGTTTTGTGTCTTTATTCCTTCTGATAAGGAATATACCGTCGTCTCTGGTGCCTATGTACAGATTTCCTTTGGATGTTTCAGTGATGCAATCTATAATGCAAGATTCCTTTGGTAACTGTAAATGTAGTTTTAATATATTGTTCTTCCATTGGTAGATTGTATTTTTATACCCTATCCATAAGCAAGAGTCCGAATAGTACATGCATTGTGAATAAGGGGTTATTTTACGGAAATGATCTTGTTTTATGTTATACTCTATAATGCCTGAACGTGTCTCTATATAAATATTGCCATTTTGATCCCCCGTAATGGAACGTACCAACTCTTCTGCATCGGGAATGTCATTATAAAGTTTTTGTATGAATTTCATTTGAGTTCCATCATATCTTACTAATCCTCTTTTGGTACCAAACCATATCATTCCGAACTCATCCTGATACATGGCATGAATTGTCGACTGATGCATTCCTTTATTAATGGATATGTGCGATGCATGTAATTTTATGCTGTTATCTGCATAAAGAGATGTACTGAATATATTTCCTATTAGTATGTAAAATGTTAACAGTATGACGTTTCTCATAGTATTTTTATTACTGATTGTGGTACAAAAATAATGCTTAGCTTTTAGATTCGATAATACAATCGTTCAAATAATAGCAATATTGTCCTTTTTAGTGGAAGAGGGATTTTGCGGATGAAATGAATATATATTAGAATTTCTGTCTTATTTGAAATCTGTTTTTTTCCATAGTTTTGCAACCACAAGTTATAATCTAAAAATAAAGCTATGACACATCAACTGATTAAATTAGTATCGGCTTTTTTCTTTTCTGTTATGGCAATTTCTGCTGTACAAGGGCAAAATGCTTCCCAGAGTGATAGAGAATATTGGGTACATACGCTATTAAAGATAGCAGATCCGGTTTTGAGTAATTTGAGTAAGAACCAGTTAAGAAAGAATATTCCAGTTGGACGTTCTTCATCTGCGAAAGCTAGTAGCAGGGAGTTTGTTACACATATGGAGTCGGTGGGACGAACAATAGCAGGAATAGCACCATGGTTAGAATTGGGGCCAGATAAAACTGCAGAAGGAAAGTTGCGTGATAAATATATTAAAATGGTCTGTAAGGGGTTGAAGAATTCTGTAGATCCTCATGCTGATGATTATTTTAATAGTACAGCCACACGGCAGATCTTGGTGAATAGTGCCTTTTTGATACAAGGATTGTTACAGGCACCCACTCAGTTATGGGGAAATCTTGATGATAAGACTCAACAACGTTTAATAGAACAATGGAAATCGACACGTACAATGAAGCCGGGAAATAATAATTGGCTATTGTTTTCTGCGATGGTGGAATGTGGGTTGAAAAGTTTCGGTAATGAATGGAATTTTGAAGTAATAGAGAAGGCTATTTCATCACATGAACAATGGTATAAAGGAGACGGAGTTTATGGAGATGGGGAGAATTTTCATTTGGATTATTACAATAGTTATGTCATTCATCCTATGTTGTTACAGGTTTTAAAGGTTGTAGTGAAATATGATTCATCTTATCAGATACTTTTAGACAAAGAGTGGAAACGTTTCGTCAGATATGCGGAAATTCAGGAACGCATGATTGCACCGGATGGAAGTTATCCGGTATTGGGACGTTCAGTAAGTTATCGTTCGGCAGCTTTTCAAGTTCTGGGAGCCAGTGCATTATTTCATCAACTTCCATCAAGTTTAAAAGTGGGCCAAGTACGGGGGGCAATGACTGCCATGTTGAAGCGTTTATTTGAACAGCCGGGTACCTTTGATAAAAATGGTTGGTTAACGATTGGAGTGTGTGGTGAACAGCCAGAATTAGGTGATTCTTATTTATCAACTCCTTGTGTCTATCTCTGTTCTTTAGGTTTTCTTCCTCTAGGTTTGCCGGCAGATGATGTTTTCTGGACAGCTCCTCTTTCCCCGTGGACCAGCATTAAAGCCTTTTCCGGGGAAGAGTTTCCCATTGATAAATTTATGAAACCATAATCAATATACTATAGAATCATGAAAAAGAATATTCTTACTTGTGCATTGTTCCTGTTAATAAGCTTATGTGGTTATTCACAAAATCCATCAGGCTTGGAGGATCGTGCTTATTGGGTTACTGTATTGACAAAAATAGCGGACCCGGTATTAGAAAATATGAGTAAGGGAGAACTGAAGAAGAATATGCCGGTAGAAACTATATCCGGTGCATTGAATCCTCCCAATACGCGTACTACTCATTTAGAAGCTTTGGGACGTTTGTTAGTTGGTATGGCTCCCTGGCTGGAACTTGGCCCTGATGAAACAGAAGAGGGAAGATTGAGAAGTAAATATATACGTCTGATGCTTCTCTCCATAGATAATGGTTTCAATCCCGAGTCTCCTGATTATTTAAATTTTGTGGTGACACGACAACCGTTGGTGGACGCTGCTTTCTTCTGTCAGGGGATATTACGTGCTCCTAAACAAATTTGGGGGAATCTTTCGGACAAGACTCGACAGAATGTATTGAATGCATTGCAGCAGATACGTAAGATAAAACCGATAGAGAGCAATTGGTTATTATTTTCAGCCATGGTAGAAGCTACTTTACTGGAATTGACAGGAGAATGTAATATGGAACCTGTTAACTATGCCATTATGCGTTTCAAGGACTGGTATAAAGGTGATGGATGGTATGGAGATGGGGTAGATTTACATATGGATTATTATAATAGCTATGTGATCCATCCTATGTTATTGGATGTGCTGGAAGTAATGCAAAAGTATGCAAAAGGTGAAGATGAATTTTATCAGTTGGAGAAAAAGCGCTTTTCCAGATATGCAGAACAACAAGAAAGAATGATTTCTCCGGATGGAGCTTATCCGGTGATAGGCCGGTCAATAGCTTATAGGTTCGGGACGTTTCATGTACTATCCCAAGCTGCATTGAAAGATTTGTTGCCGGTATCGGTTACAAAGGCACAGGTTAGATGTGCTCTGACAGCTGTTATAAAGAAACACATGTCGGTTAAAGGGAATTTTGATGCAGATGGATGGCTGACATTAGGATTTGCAGGTCATCAACCACAAATAGCTGAAAGATATATATCTACGGGAAGTCTCTATCTGTGTACAGCAGCTTTTGCGGCATTGGGGCTTTCTACTATTGATGAATTTTGGAATACTTCGTATGCCGAATGGACTGGAAAGAAGATATGGTGTGGAAATCCAGATGTGAAACTCGATAAAGCTATAAAACCATGAAAACGGAGCTTGTACATAAAGTCATTTGGGTCAGTTTATGTCTTTTGATATTCGTGTCGAAGGTGGATGCTGGTTCATTAAGAGATATAAATAATATATTATTGGCTGAACAAAATATTCGGGAAGATAATCCTCAATTAGGGCAGTTGGTAGAAACTTTTTTGAAGAACCAGAAGCGAGTAGTTGATTTTCAATCATCAGGATTAGATAATAATGAATATTTGAGATTGATAGAATGTCAGGTTCGTGCATTTGCGTCTTGTCAGGATAAAGTGACGGGAGCAATTATTGATCCGGTCTATAAAATCGAATGGCAATACTCGACTCCTTGCTATGCTCTGTCTATAGGTTTACTGGCTCAAACGGGATACTTGAAAGATGATGCTTTGGTAAAGAGTGGAATAAAGGCTTTGGATTGTTCAGTGAGTGAGATGCATGAGAACAGGTGTGCCCATCACCATGGTGAATTCTTTATTCAGCCTATTATGCTGGCGATGGATCTTTATAAAGGATTGGTTTCTGAAGCACAAATGATTGTCTGGCACGAAAAAATGGCTGAAATTGATCCGTATGTGCTATATCGGGATAACTTGAAGCGTAAGAAAATCTGTTATAATCACAATGTTGTAGCTTTAGCCGGTGAATATTTACGGTTAAAAAAAGGGATTAACGATCACAAAGATTTCTTTCATATTCATCTGGAACACCAGCAGCAATATATGTCTGAGTTTGGCTTGTATATAGATAATAAGACTAATCCGCCAATGGTGTATGATGAGTTTACGAGGCAGTTTATGGCTTCTATTTTGGCGGAAGGATATAACGGAACATTTTTTGATTTTTATTCCCGCAAATTATGTTTGGGAGCATGGACTTCTCTTTTCATGCAATCGCCTTATGGAGAGGTGCCGACAGGCGGTAGAAGTGCTCAACATATCTGGAATGAAGCAGCGGCAGCTGTGACTTATGAGATTTACGCTTCACAATATGCAGCTTTAGGAAAAAAGCAGGAAGCAGGCGCCTTTAAACGAGCTGCGCATTTAGCACTTAGGAGCATCGGAAGATGGATAAGAGAAGATGGAAGTGGATTTATTGTGAAAAACCGTTTTCCTATCGAAGTGATGCATGGATATGAAAGTTATTCAGCGCAATCACAGTATAATCTGTTGGCATGCTGGCTAATGTGCGTTGCCTATTTATATGCTGATAATTCTATTAAAGAATCTCCGTCTCCGTCTGATATCGGTGGATATGTTTTGGTTATGAAAGACGTGTTCCATAAGGTTTTTGCTAATTCTGGTGGAAACTATGTTGAGTATGAGCTCAGTGGAGATCCTCGTTATAATGCAACAGGACTCATCAGGATACATCTGAAGAATTCAAATCCACAGTTAGGTCCTTCGGATGGAATTCCCCATAAATGGGATAACAAGAAGAAGCAGGATTTAGGTGGAGAACTGTATGCAGTTGGACCTGAATGGCATGATGCTGCGGGTGGAGTATATCGCTTAGCGGAATATACTAACATATTATTTCCGGATACATCTTACTTTTCTGCATACAAAGGCAGTAAGCTTCCTGAAATAGATGTGAGGAATGTTAGACAATCTGTAGACGGAGTTGCATTTGAAGTCGTTTATACTGGTAGATTTGATGGAGTTACTCAGATTTCGCAACGTGTTTATATTGATCATACCGGAATTACTGTGCGTGATATTCTGAAGGGGAATGTGAAAAAGGTGCGGGCATGTTACCCCATGTTAATAGATGATGGTATGGAAGAAACTAAAATTGATTTTCAAGATGGGAAAGTGATATTGCAGTCTCGTGATGGTCAAATTTGCTTTCAGGCCATATCACCTCCAAATGCTACTATACAGAGGAAGCGAAAACGAATTCCCTATAGAAATGGATATGCGGATATTGCATATTTTGAATCTGACAAGAATGTGATACAGTATAAAATAACCACAGAGTTTTAGTATTAACCATTTAAATATTAATAACTATGCATGAGAAACATAAAATATTTATGAAATTGTGCCTGTTTTTTAGCTTAATCAGCTGGTCAACAGGTGTCTATGCACAAGGTTTTGTAGTTACCGGAAAAGTAACGTCCAGTGGCGAAAGCGTCATAGGAGCAACTGTGCAAGTGAAAGGGAAAATAACTGGTACTATCACTGATATTGATGGTAATTATCGGTTAACATTGGAAAATTCCAAAGAGACTCTCGTTTTTTCATTTATTGGTTATCAGTCTAAAGAGGTTACGGTTAATGGAAAGAATGTGATTAACGTGGAACTGGAAGAAGATGTCGCTCAATTGGAAGAGGTTGTTGTTGTTGGTTATGGAACGATGAGAAAAAAAGATCTCACTGGAGCAATAACCCGTATCTCTACAGAAAATACGACGCAGTCGGTAACTAGTGTAGCTGAAATGCTGCGTGGTACGGTGGCAGGATTTTCTGCAGGGTTCGGAACTTCTGCCAAAGGGGGTGGTTCTATGCTGATTCGTGGTGAGAAATCCATTAATGCCAGTAATTCTCCTCTGATTGTATTGGACGGAGTTATCTTTAATGGCGATTTGGTGGATATCAATCCCAGTGATATTGAAACGATTGATATTTTGAAAGATGGTAGTTCTGCAGCTGTTTACGGATCACGTGCGGCTTCGGGGGTGGTCGTCATATCAACAAAACAGGGTAATGAAGGAAAGCCGGTCATCAATTTTGATATGAAGATAGGTATGCAGAATTTGACTCGTAATCAGCGTCCTTTTAATGGGCAGGAATATATGGTTATGAGAAGGGATGAAAAAATCCGGAGCAATCCATCTCGTCCTTTGGGATACTTCCACAATCCGGACAATTTGCCGCAAGGAATTGATCTGAATACCTGGTTATCGTATACAGGGGCTTCGGCAGATTCAAATCTGGCAGAGATTTGGTTGAATCGTTTGGCCTTTTCTACTACAGAAATAGATAATTATCTGGCAGGTAGAGAGACGGATTGGTATGATGCTTCTTTTCAAAACGCTTTGCGTCAGGATTACAATGTAAGTATTTCTGGAAAGAATGACAGAGTTTCTTTCTATTGGTCATTAGGAAGCATTAATAATCAAGGTATTGTAGTAGGAGACCAATATAAGACTATCCGTTCGCGTTTAAATTTGAAAGTAAATGTTACAGATTGGCTTCAGGTCGGCTTGCAAGCACATTATGCCACTCGTAATGAAAGTGTAGATGAAGTTGATTGGGAAGAAGCTATTCAAGCTAGTCCTTGGGGCAGCAAATATGAAGAGAATGGTTCTTTGAAGTTCTATCCTAATGACGATAACATGAGTACGAATCCTTTCGCTAATTATGAACAGCGTGATCGTTTCAATGTGACTCAGACATTCAATGCTACATTGAATGCAAAGATTACATTGCCATGGGGATTTGTTTATGAAATGAGCTATTCGGACTATAACAATTGGCAAAAGAATCATTATTTTGATCCATCTACCAGTATGGCTGGTGAAAAGTATAAGGGGCATGCCGTACGGCGTAATAATAGCGCACATTCCTGGATGCTTGACAATATTTTGAGGTGGAACCATACATTCAATAAAATTCATAAGCTTGATTTGACTCTATTGTTTAATCTTGAAAAAAATGAAACTTGGTCTGATAAAGCAGAAAATTCCAATCTTACTCCTTCTGAGGTGCTGGGCTGGCATGCTGTTGCAAATGGTACGAATCCGGTTGTAGGGAGTGATGATACAGTGGATACGGGAAATGCTATGATGGCAAGACTGAACTATAATTTAATGGATCGCTATTTGTTTACTGCTTCTTTCCGACGTGATGGTTATTCGGCTTTTGGTTCTAATAATCCATATGCTAATTTTCCTGCATTTGCATTTGGTTGGAGAATGAATGAGGAAAACTTCATGAAAGCGATTTCGTGGATTGATAATTTGAAACTTCGTTTATCTTGGGGTATCAATGGAAACCGGAGCATCGGACGTTATGCTGCTTTGGCAAATTTGGATTCGGAGAAATATCTGCATAACGGAAGTACAGTTATTGGGATTTATGCCACTCGTCTTCCCAATGAAAACCTGAAATGGGAGAAGACTGAAGCATATAATATAGGTTTTGACTTTGCAATTCTGGGTAATCGTTTGAATGGAACAGTGGAGGCTTATTATATGTCTACAAAAGATTTGCTGTTAACTCGCTCTTTGCCGGATATTATTGGTTTTTCCGGAGTAACAACTAATTTGGGAGAAGTTCGTAATAAGGGTTTTGAATTGTCTTTAAATTCAGTTAATATCGATCATAAGAATTTCAGATGGTCTTCTTCTTTCATTGCTTCTCTTAACCGGAATGAAATTGCCCATTTGTATGGGGAAATGGTAGATGTGCTGGATAAAGATGGAAATGTAATAGGCCAGAGAGAAGATGATGATATTCAGAATGGATGGTATATTGGACATGCTTTAGATGAAATTTATGATTATAAAGTTTTGGGAGTATGGCAAGAAAATGAACGTGAAGAGGCTGCCAAGTATGGTAAAGAGCCGGGTGATTTTAAAATATGGGATGTAAATAATGACGGAGAATATCTTCCGGAAGATGATAAAGTATTTCAAGGATATAAGCGTCCTCGTTTTTCATTCGGTATTGGTAATACGATGGAGTTCTTTAAATGCGTGGACTTTTCATTCTTTATTCGCTCAGATCTTGGACATAAGTCTTCTAATAGTCATTATTCTCATCCAACAGATTATTATTATGACCGCGTAAATGCTTATAAATATGATTATTGGACTCCGGAGAATCCTACCAATGAATTTGCACGCTTAGGTTCGAATACGAAATCTCCGTCATTCAATGTTTATAAAAACCGTTCGTATGTACGTTTGCAAGAAGTTTCGTTAGCTTATAGAATACCTAATAAAATATCTTCTAAATGGAGCGTCTCTAATGCTCGTGTTTATATAAACGTTTCTAATCCTTTATTGATAACAGGATGGAATTATTGGGATCCGGAATCCTTATCTCCGGCACCGCGTACGTTTACTTTTGGTATTAATTTCTCATTATAAAAGTATAGATATGAAAACACAAATAATATTAAGGAAGGTACATTATGCATTCTCTGCATTTTTGTGTACTGCATGTTTGGTTTCTTGTAATGATTGGCTAAAGCCGGAACCTTTGTCATTCTATTCTCCTGAAAATACCTATGTGACGAAAGAAGGATTAGAGGGCGCTTTGGTGTCTTGTCGTGCAATGATACGTCCGGAGTTTATAGGCAATAATTCTTATGCCTGCACAGAGTTGATGACTTCTGATGTTGCTGTAGCTGGTAATATCGTTGCTCAAACTTTAAAAAACTTTGAAATTCAGCTAAAGCCGGGTGCTTATGGAGATTCTCAGATTGGTACTTTCTGGAGTAAAGGCTATAGTGCTATTCAGAAAGCAAATACAATAATATCTCGTGTACAGGCTGCGGATGAGATAACTGAAAATGATAAAAATACAATTCTGGCTGAAGGGTATTTTCATAGGTCTTATTGGTATTATAAACTGGTGAATCAGTTTGGAGATGTACCCTTTATTGATAAAGAAGTCACAACTCCTAAATTAGATTTCTATTCGCATACACGTAGTAGTATTTTGAAACGTTTACGAGAGGATATGATGTTTGCCACCCGCTATCTGCCGGAGAGTGCTCCTCATGGTGCTGTTTCCAAGGCAGCAGGAAATCATCTGCTAGCTAAAATATGTTTGGCATGTTGTGATTTTGACGGAGCTGTCGCTGCTACTACTGCTGTCATAGATCATAGTCAACATAAACTGATGGAAAAAAGATTCGGGGTCAATATATCGGATGCTCAATATAATATAATAAGTGATCTTTTTAATCGGGAGAATATCAATTCTTCTGAAAATCTGGAAGGCATCTTCCTGGTTGAGGATAAACGATTGACGGAAGGGGGAACCTCTACCGGGTCTTATCGGATGAGAGATCTTGTACCTTGCTGGTGGAATGCAAATACTAACAATGATCCGGATGGTAAACGTGGCACAATGGATAAAGCGGCAGGGCAACCCCAAATAGGACAAGTGGGACGCGGAATCGGTAGAATCAGGACGACTAATTATTTTAACTATGAAATTTGGGATTCCAAAGAAGATTATTGCCATACAGCTCCGAATTGGTTGAATATGGAGGATATGGTCTATAATAATCCGGCATCTAAATATTATGGTCAACCTTTACAAAAAAAGTATTGTGTAGATACTATCTATGCTTGGAGTCCGATGATGCATTACAAGACTTTTGTACCTGAAGATAATAAACCTGATACTCCTCAGGGAGGATATACAGATTGGTATGTATTCCGTTTGGCTGAGACCTATTTACTGAGAGCTGAAGCTTATTATTGGAAAGGAAATCTGGATGCAGCCATGAATGATATTAATAAAATCCGGATGCGTGCTAATGCAAAAGAGCTAACGAACTCTCAGCAAGTAACTATTAAATATATACTGGATGAGCGTGCTAGAGAATTGTTTTTTGAAGAGCCTCGGAAGACGGAATTGACTCGTGTGGCTTTTATCATGGCAGAAAAGGGATTGAATGGGTATTCACTTAGCGATATTTCAGAGAAGAATTATTACTATGACCGAATGATGAGATATAATAACTTCTTCCGTGAAAAGATCAATCATAATGGCATCAATATTTATACCATTAAGCCTTATCATATATTATGGCCTGTACCGGAGAATGCGATTGCTTCTAACTCCAGAGGTCGTATAAATCAGAATTTAGGATATCCGGGAGCCGATCAGAATGTACCGGCGCTTGAAGTTGAATAATAAATTATTTAAAACCATGAAGAAAATTTTAGTTCTGTTTTTGTTTTCAGTAGGTTGTAGCTTATATGCTCAGCAGTTTTCAGCTGACATGAAGAAAACTGATATTATGAAAGTCTGCGATGCAGTAGCCAAATGGCAGATCAATCATCAAAAAGAGGTGAAACATCATCCCTTGGATTGGACAAACGGTGCATTATACCGGGGGATGACCGAATGGGGGAAGGTCTCCGGCAATGAGACATGTTATGACTTTGTACGTGAAATTGGTGAGAAATACAATTGGAATATGTGGGATCGTGTTTATCATGCAGACGATATTTGTGTGGGACAGGCATTTATTGAAATGTACCGCAAACTGGGAGATAAACGGATGTTGCAGCCGGTGATGGAGCGGGCATATTATGTGGCAACTCATCCTTCGAAAGCCCCTTTGTTGAAAACGGATGCAGTGGGAACTTTGGAACGCTGGTCTTGGGCGGATGCATTGTTCATGGCACCGCCGGTATATGCGGCTCTGTATACAATGACAGGGGATGATGTTTATTTGAATTATATGAATAGTGAATATAAAGAATGTGTAGATTCATTGTATGATGAAGAATATTCACTTTTTTATAGGGACAATAAGCGAATTCCTATGCGTGAGAAGAACGGAGCCAAACAATTTTGGGGACGTGGTAACGGTTGGGTGTTTGCCGGACTTCCTTTGATTATAGATAATCTCCCAATAGATTGTGACTCGCGTAACTACTATATTCAACTGTTTGTGAAAATGGCTGAGGCTGTACGCAAAACCCAATGCGAGGGCGGTGACTGGCGCACAAGCTTGCTGGATCCGGATTCTTACGATATGCCTGAGAATAGTTGTTCTGCTTTTATGTGCTATGGAATTGCGTGGGGACTCAGAAATGAATACCTGGCAAAACGTACTTATAAGCCTGTGCTTGAAAAAGGTTGGAAGTCATTAGTCAAAGCCGTACATACAGATGGTAAGTTGGGATATATACAACCTGTAGGGGCTGCTCCCAAGGCTGCAGGACGTGATGCTACTGATGTATATGGTGTCGGTGCTTTCCTATTGGCTGGCAGCGAATTATACAAATTGATTAAGTAGTTGATCCCCTTCCCTGCCTATGTCTCTTTTCATAGGGGGGAAGGTTTTTTTTCATGTTATCAAGGGAGTGGTCAAGAGGTGATCCTAATGGAACCCGGAGAATGATTCGGTTAGAATGTCATTCTCTATTTCCTCAATAGATTCATCTGTATATTGTTTGGCAATGGTATGTCGGTTCAGATAATGAATGTAATCGCATATTTCATGCAGAGCAGCAATCTGGTGAGACGATATGATAATTGTCTTACCTGCTTCCTTTAGTGAACGAATCAGTTTTTTTAGTTGGATGCAGCCTCTCAGATCTACTCCATTGAAAGGTTCATCCAGAATATATACATCATTCTCTTGTAGGAGCAGGGCCATGAAGGAGAGTTTCTTCTTCATTCCGGTAGAATATTCTGAGGCATATCGATTTAGGGGTAGTTGAAATATAGTATTCAGTTGTTCCACCTTCTCCTCGTTAATCTGTTTTCCTTTGGCTCTCATGCAGAATTCAATATACTCCAGTCCGGTAATCAATGAATAAAAGAAACTATCGGCTGGCTGATAGCCTATTTGCAGGCAACTCGTTTTTTCGATTATTCCTTCGTGTTTATATATTCCCATGATACAATTGAATAGAGTTGTTTTGCCTGCTCCATTCTCACCTACAAGTCCGTAAATATTGCCTGACTGATAAGTCAGGAATATACCTTTCAGGACTTCTACTTTCCCGAATTTTTTTGTTAGCCGATTGATCTTGATTAGTTCCATAAGGGTTTCAATTTACCTGATATAACGTACGAGATAATTCCTATTACTGCTGAAAACAGCAAGAGTAGATAAGGAATGAAACATGATAAGAGGAATATCGGGAGCAATAGCGGAAGATGTAATAAAAACAAACTGAGTTCTGATTTGCACACTTGACGCAGTAATCCGAGACCTTGCAGATATAGGAAACAAGCTATACAGGTTGACAGGGTATAGTATACGCTTTCTGTGTCCGGTGTAAATGCCAATATTGCTGTAATAAACGGCAGGCTTGTTACGAGTATATTCCCACTGTTTGTTTTGCTCAGCATACGATTGAATGTCCGGTAATCTTTGAAGTGAAGTAGTTGTAATGGTTCCGGTATTGTGAAGTAAGCTGATGCCTGAACAAAGCACCAGATAATCAGGTTGACTTTAGCTATACGGATATTGCCATAGCTGCCTCCCATTATCGAACTGAACAACAATAACAGATATATCCACCAGCTTTGTCTAAACATACGGATATATTCCATTCCTCCACGAAAAAGAAACGGTAGTCTGATAGGAGTACTTGTTATTTTTACTTCTTTCAAGTATGGCAAAAATAAGCTATATAGGAAGAGCACACCTACTGCTATCCATTCTCCCTTAATAAGTTCGGTTGTAATGAACGGGGTGCTTAGTGATAAATATTCTTTCTGATAAAACCTGGTGGGGCTTTTAATTTGTGATCGTAAGAAGACTTTATCTTTACGGTTATTGTGATAAACTCCTAAAAGTAATATGGCAATAATTGGCAATATCCAACGAATCTCTGCTTTTATAAGTGTGATAATACCCAATGCAGTGATTAATATGAGGATCATGCTACGCAATAGTCCTATCTCTTTCAGCATGCGGAGGCAGCTTCTCAGACGAAATGTCAGATACAACCGGAACATATCACTGTTTATTTATCTTGCTAATCAGCCATGTGGAGGCTTTCTTGGATGCTGTGGCAAAAACATTGTCCAGGAATTCTTTTATTTCTTTCATAACGTTGATAGTTGAGATGTTAAATATTTGTTTCCTGTAATGTTAGTCGTCTGTTTCTTGAATTAATCACATCAACAATCATTATTGAGAAGTGAAAGAAGGCGTCTTATCGCCCGAACTGTACCGCAAACCCTATATTAAGGAACGTGATATTATTCTTAAACCAACTGTGATCCACTCCGTCATCATACCCGTCCGTGTTTGATAATCGGGCATCAGGATTGGCAAACCAGTCTGCTGTGAGCATATCGAGCCGAAAGACTCCCGATACTTTCCTGGTAATACGGAATTCGTATCCCGTACCAAATGATAACCCGCAATATCCTCTTTGAAAAAGATGCCCATACCGATTTCCTTGTTGGTATGTCCGTTCCTGATAATTCATATAACCGATGCCGAACAACAGGAATGCACCTTGATTTCCGTTACTCCATAGATGGCGAAAAGTGATTGTGGGACGTGCGTAGTGAAGATGCATCTTGTCAGGTAAATCTGCTATTCGCAAGTAATCATACTGAACTCCCAGTGCAAAGTTCGGAGTGAAATAGTAGCGCCCTTCCAACATCAAATCATATCCCGTGCGGTCACCATTCTTACTGAAGAAGTCGTTGCAGTTTCCTTCTACATGCGGCAGCGTTAGTCCGCCACCCACTGCAACGCTGAAGGTTTGCGGCAGATAATCTTGTGCTTGCAGAGATGTGCCTGCATAACTCAGAAATGCAGTAAACAGAATGGGTAATAGTCGCTTCATCATTGCTTTTGGGGGGATTTATCGTTTTACGTATAGTTTATCAATCAGGTCCTGCCGTCCTATGCGGCGCAACTCATTGATGATGTTTTTCCGTTCTTCGGGCTTGTACCAGAAGAAGAACTGGCGTTGTGCCAGTTTTTCGCGAGGGGTTTTGGCACTGAACACAGGTTCCAGCGTATATGGATGATAACCGGTGTACCACGCTTCAGTAGCTATAGTCATGGGCGTAGGAGTAAAGTCCTGCACCTGTTCCAGATGGAAGTCCAGACGTTTGGTGATGACGGCAAGTTCGGCCATATCTTCTTCCCGGCAGCCGGGATGGCTGGAAATGAAGTAAGGGATGAGCTGTTGCCGCAACCCTTCTTCTTGATTAATGCGGTCGAATACCTTCTTGAACTCCTGGAACTGACTGAATGGAGGTTTACGCATGACATTCAACACCCGGTCACTGGTGTGCTCCGGAGCAACCTTGAGGCGACCGCTGACGTGGCGGGCAATGAGTTCGCGGGTATACTCCTGCGTACTTTTGTTGGTGGCAGAGTCTTTACTCTGATGCAATAACAAATCATATCTTACACCGCTTCCGATAAAACTCTTCTTGATGCCGGGCAGGGCATCGACTGCATGATAAATATCCAGCAACGGGCGATGGTCGGTATTCAGATTCGGACATACTTTGGGGTGGATGCACGACGGGCGTTTGCATTTCTTGCAGACAGCTTCATCGCGTCCCTTCATCCGGTACATATTGGCGGACGGGCCACCGAGGTCACTCAGGTATCCTTTAAAATCGGGTAGTTCCATTACTTCCTTCACCTCCTTAAGGATACTCTCTTTACTGCGGCTTACAATAAACTTTCCCTGATGCGCCGAGATTGTACAGAATGCACACCCTCCGAAACACCCGCGATGGATATTTACCGAAAACTTAATCATATCGTATGCCGGAATACGCTTACCCTTGTATTTAGGATGAGGTAGTCGGGTATAGGGAAGGTCGAAAGAGTGGTCCAGTTCTTCTTCAGTCAGAGGAGGATAGGGCGGGTTGACGACAACCGTCATGTTATCTACTTCCTGTGTGATGCGAGAGGCGGCATATTTGTTACTTTCTTCTTCAATATGGCGGAAGTTGGCAGCCTGTTTCTTTTTGTCTTTCAGGCATTCAGCATGAGAAAAAAGACGGATGTCTCCTTCTTCTGCCACGAAATCCACTGTTTTGCATAAGTAAGCAACTTGCGGAATGGAGGTTAGTGATAAGCGGTTAGTGATAAACCTCTTTGCTAATTCTACTACCGGTTTTTCTCCCATTCCGTAAATCAGCAAATCCGCACCGCTTTCTACAAGAATACTTTTCATCAGCTTGTCCTGCCAGTAATCATAATGCGTCAATCGGCGCATACTTGCCTCAATGCCTCCCAAAACAACCGGAATGTCGGGATAGAGTTTTTTCAGGACTTGGGTATAAACGATGGACGGATATTCCGGTCGCATATCCGGGCGGGCATCCGGTGTATAGGCATCATCACTACGAAGACGCTTGTTTGCCGTATATTTATTGACCATAGAGTCCATGCAGCCGGCACTGATACCGAAGAATAGGCGGGGACGTCCCAACTTTTTAAAGTCACGTAAATCGTCTCGCCAATTGGGTTGAGGCACAATCGCTATGCGCAAGCCTTCCGCTTCGAGGATGCGTCCCACGACGGCAGCCCCGAAAGAAGGATGGTCCACATAAGCATCTCCGCTGAACAGAATAACGTCCAGTTCGTTCCATCCGCGCAATTCCACTTCTTTTTTGGTTGTGGGCAACCAATCAGTCAGTCGATATTCTTTCATGCTGCAAAGATACGCATAAAATGAGGTTCAACCAGAAAATGTGCAATTTTTACATTTTATGTGTTATTATATTAAGTACTGTATCATAATTAAATGATAATTTAGGGGCGTGAATTGATACGCGGATTACGCGGATAAAGCAGACTAACGCGGAGTTAAGTGCTATGCTGTACAAGTCATCTGCGGATGAAAAATTAGGATTCGTGTTCGTCTGTCTATTCCGCGTAGTCCGCGTATCAATTCACACCGCTAAATGCCCATTTATAGTACAAACTAATAATGAATATCTACTTAGAAAAATAAGTTGGTACATCAGATAACTTATCTTCCACCAAACATAGCGTAGCTTTAAAATCTGCTGTTTGTTCTCCATATTTACTTCCATTAGTAGAATTTATTTGTCAGTTATCGTTTTGTGCAGAGATATGAGATAATGATGTCTGGATTGAGATTTCCCCATCGTGCGGTGCTTGATGAAAAAGAATGCAAGGAATCCTTATTAGGAAAATGCAAATAGAAAGCGTATGTGGAAAATAAAAAGGATATTGCGTAGTGATGCTCTTATAAAAGATTCAAAATATCCGTTTAAGGTGCGTTTTCAATCAAATAGACTTTTCGGAAACGAACGGAATATACCGGAAAGTAGCGGATAAAACCTTTTTCAGAGGAAACTTACGCTCATATTTCGGGTAAAATAACCTTTTATCCGGTAGGGCTACACCCTTTTAGGCATATAGCTACACCCTTTGGGGTACATGGTTACACCCTTTTGGGCAAATGGTGTAGCCCTTTTTTCAGCCGCACCCCTCCTATATTTAGATCCGTTTCCGCTGCGGGGAACGGCAGTTTCCCCTCATGGAAACTCGCGTTTCCCTTAATGGGAACGCTTGTTTCTCCTGCAGGAAACGCTTGTTTTCCGCCGTGTAAAAGACTATAATTGACTTGTTGAGAGAACTGGAAGGCATGTTTAAAGTGAAACTGTTCAATAACCCTTCAGTTGATTTGATCTGTGAAGCCTCCTTGCAACCTATTATCATGTATTCTGAACATCAGCGCATCATTCAGGTAATGGCAAACCTGATTCATAATGCGATTAAGTTTACCAAATCAGGTGAAATACGCTTTGGTTGCCACATGTAAGGAAACGGATACCGTTCATTTTTATGTGTCCGACACCGGGATTGGAATACCGGAAGAAGAGCAACAAGAAGTATTTACCAGCTTTAAGAAGTTGGATCATGAAGTGCCGGGAACAGGTTTAGACTTGACGCTTTCGCAAACTATCATTCGGAGCCTGGGAGGCAAGGTAGGGTTGGAATCTGAGGTAAACAAAGGGTCTACATTTGGGTTTGAAGTGCCTTTGCTTATGCGATAGGGCCTACTATTTACTTTGTGCGGAAGGAATCCAAAAAATTGATAACATCCGGGTGATTAGCTTCGTCCCTGTATCGAAGTAGAACCTGAAGAATATATAATTTGCGTTTGATATAAAATGCACGGCAAAGAAATGTACGGTAATTAATCCCATTTATTCCGGTGTAAGTAAAAGCTATGCCTTCGGGATTTCCGAATTTCATTTCTTCTTTTTTGAGTAGTTTACCTTGGGAAGTGGCATTGATAATCATGTGCATCAATTCTCTCCAGAAATACTCTTTTTGTTCGGAAGATATTTCTTCTGGCAGTTGGTCTGTATTGTAACATATTTCAGATATTTCATATACCTCTATCGGAGATACACTTACCTGAGAGATTACTTCCAGTTCTCCCATATATCCTGTTTCGGGTTTCTTTGGGGCTTCACCGGAAACTACTACATGATATTTGATTCCAGCTTCCGGAGAGTCTATTTTTTGAATCTTAGGGGTGAAGGGAAAGTTCATGGTATAGCTTAGGCTGTCGGTACTGATGCTTTTGATCTGATTATTATAAAGAGTTATCTGGAAACTGCGTATGAATTGTATCAAGTCAGCATTATATTTTTCATCTTTTTTGCATATAACTTCTAGTGTGTAAACTTTGTTCTTACCCGATCCTATGTAAAAATGAGTGTATTCTCCGGTCTTACTTTGCAATACATAGCAATTGAATGGAATCATTCTTCCTTGCATGATATTTTTTTCTATGAGTCGCAATCCTTGACTATGAAGTTTAAGAGTTGTCAGTTCTTCTTCTTTGTATTCGGCATAAGTGCTGTCAGCCGGATTAGAGGATTCCCACACAGTGATTTGATATAATTTATTAGGATGATCTTTTTCGTTTATGATATTTTCAAAGCTATAACACGTAGATTCTCCTTCAGTCAGCGTAGTTGCTGTAGGAGTCTGATAAAAAGAAGCTATAAATCCTAATTTGTCCATCTTGACAAGATACCATTCGGGAATATCTTGTGCGCTTAATGGGGTGGCTGCAATTATTATCAGGAGTGGAAGGAAAAAATAGAGTGTTTTCATGTTTCTGATGTATTAGCTTGAAGTATAGTCGAATAAAAAGACGGGAAATATCACTGCAATGTATCCCGTCTGTGTTTGTATAGGGGCATTGAAATTTCTTTTATGAAAAAAGTTGCGGATTAACTATTACATCTTGAACTGCAAGATCATCTGTTCTCCGTCGTATATTTCTCGGAAACCAATGCTTTGTTCCGCGAGGTATTCCTTCAAATCCTGGAAAGCCTCAGCGTTATTCATAATAATTTCCAACCTCTCACCCGGCGCGGTTTCGCACATAGCTTTGACTGCCGGGATGAGAGGACTATAAAGTTTTTGACCACAGGTATCGATTGTTTTCATTTCATGATTCCTCTTCTATGGGTTCCTGCTTGGAAAGCCATTCTAGATAGAGCTTGATCAACTGTTGTAATCCGAAGGCCTTCATGTTGTTGTGGTATATCACGTCGATGCAGAGGTCGAGCAGATCTTTGCTGTCCTCCTCTTGTGATGCGATGAGGGAGCGGATATTCAGTCTCAGTTTTTCCAGAACAGACTCGTCTACAATGCCGTTACTGTCAATAAGATGACGGAAAAGGCCGTATTTCTCAATAGTAGCCAGATTCTCTTCGGATATTTCTAAACTGCGGGTACCGCTGGGGTTTGCTTGTATAGTGTACATAGTTTTTTTATGTTTTAAAGGTTTATACTCTGAGAGCAAAGATAAGTTTTTCACCACAGATTATGCATACTTTCATTGATTATTCTTCCTTTTTTTATTTTTATTTGCGTGAATCTGTGGTGAGGAATTGCAGGATAGAGGCCATGATAGCATTACGATCCGTTTCCTTCTCGATACTTTCAAAAGGAAATCCCATGACGAAGGTGCGGTAATTGCCCTGATAAGCAATGGCAGCATTTTGATTGCCGGAATTATATGTGAGTACGGGGAAAGCACCACCTGTAGGAAGAATACATTCCGGGGCAGTTACGGGATAAGCATATTCGTTGGGCAGGCGGGGGATACTGAATGTACGTCCCAACCCACTGATATTTCCTGAATAGCTGTCGGTGATAGATTGGCCGTAGGCGTATTTCAAAAGATTCTGTGTAAACTCCCGGTCGCCTTGCGAGTTATTCATATCGCTACCGATGTAGGAACCGCTAATAAGTAGATTACCACCGGACTGACAGTATGATGTCAATGCGCGTTGCATGGGGGAAGAAAAGGTTTTATAATACGTGTTACGAGCCGGGTTACTTTGACGATCTTCTTTCTCTAGTCCAAGAATGTAATCCACAATATTATAAACCTCCAATGGGACGCGCCCGTTTTCTACAGCTTCATCGCTGCATGATACAAAGCTATAATTACCGGCTGCCTGTATTGCTTTTCCGTGTATGAAAGAGTAGTCGAAGGTATTTCCGGCAATTTTTAATCCTTCCCACTCGTCGCTGCTGCGTCCCAACTCCTTTCCCGTTTGCTTGCGGGAGAATTCGGTTTGAGCGCCGCAAAGAGAAATGTCATATAGATAAGGTACGCCCGGATCTTTTGTTAAATCAAATCCGGCTTCAATAGGAGTATCGATGACTGCTGGTCCACTGATACGGTCGAAGCCGTTGACAATCAGTATACGTCCTTTTTCCTTCTTGGCTTTATAAGCAGCAAGAATCTCGGACGGAAAACTTTCTCCCCCCCGATTGGCTGCGGTTACTTTAAAAGAGTAGACAATACCCGGTTCTATTTTGGCTGTATAAGAAGGGCTGCTGACACGTACGCCATTATCAAATCCTCCGCGTCCGATGCGGGTATAAACAATGTACTCACGTGGTTTGGCTGTAGGTTCCAGTTGATCCTCCTCACCCTTCCAGGAGAGTTCCAATGTATTCTTTTTATCGCCGAAGCGGATGGAAAAGTTGCTTACAGGAAGTGGTTGCACTACATAATCCTTGCCATGCTGATTGCAAAGGTATTGCAGAATAGCTTTATAAATGGAACGTCCTACGGTAAACTTAAAGTTGGGGTCGTGACCGAGGCGCATATCGGCAAAGTTCTGATGTGAAAGCAGTTCGATGATAGTAGAAGGCACTGCCGGAAGGCGGGTTTCACTATAATTACGGTCCCATAAGCTACGGCGTGTCCAGTCTATGGCATAGTTGGAGCGGATATCCCGCTGGAGTTGGGTGAGTATGATATCGGAAAGGTCACGCGAGGCATACCGATTGGTACCACCAGCAAGCAATCCTTTATTGAATTTGGTAGTATAGATGCCGAGTGTTCCGACAATTTTGTCTTCTTTGCTGGTACCGGCATCGCTGTGTAATGCCATTGCCATTTCGAAGGGTACTCCCAGTCCTTGCTCTTCTGGGTTGAAGATGGAACCTCCCGACAGATAATTAATCATTTTGGAACGAGAGTTTATATCATCGGACATATCATCTTTCCCTTCACGTCCACTATAAACGGGGTAGGGCATACCTGCCCATTGTGCAAAATAGCGGGAGCCTTCCAGATATCGGGGTAGTCCGCTGGTTTCTCCACCACGTGCGATATTTCCCATTCCTCCACCAAAACGTACGGCATCGGCACAGACAACGCCTTTTTCTTTGCTTTCATTACTTAGTACTACCATGCCGTAATCGTTTTTGCCTTTATCAAAAGCAAATGTTCCAAGATATACCCAGGTGCCTCCTCCGATTTGTTGGTTCACTTTGAATTCAGTGACACCTCCGTTGTGAAATACGAGATATTTGGCATCGCTTACACTGTTTGGCAGAGTTTGATAAGACACATATACGGCATATTCCCCCGTTTCAGGAATGTCAGGTACCCATTCGACAAAAGCCTTGTCCTTTTTCTTTTCGGTTTTGGCATAGCGGGCTGTCCCGGTAATGAAAGGATTTTCGTTATCTTGATATACTCTTTTCTGTTGGGCAAATCCTGGTTGGTTTGTCTGTTGCCAACGTGCTTTCCGGCTTTTGACTTCTAAATAGAGGGAGCCTTGTCCGCCATATCCATTCAGGCTTCCGTCATTGTCGACGATGACTTCCTGTTTTTGTGTATCCCGTTCACGGGGGGTGAATACATTGGCTCCGGCATTTTCCAGCATGGGTATGAGGTAGGGTAAAATGAATGATTGTGTGAACTGGTCTTCTGTTGTACAAAACAGGCGTGGACGTTGCCATCCCCATGTATTTTTGTCGTTGATATAATATTTTCCATGACTTTGCCAAAGGGCGATATGTCTTCTTTCCAATCCACGGGTAATTTCGTATGGACGTGAGATGCGGGTTACCCACGGATTGCTTTTGTATTCCAGCTTATTAAATAGACGTGTTTTGTCTTCCTTCCCTTTCCGGTAAAGATTTGGAATGAGGTCTTCAATGCTTCGTCCGTTTGCAAAAAGGGTTATTTTGAAATAACTTATCGGTCCTGGCAAGATTTGTCCCAAATGCCGATAAATGGCATCTACTGTTACTGGTCGTAAGGGCTGGTAGGCAAAGCGTTCGTTTGTATAGATGAGCAACCTCTTTTTTCGGAAGTCGATACGGAAACTGTCCAACTTGCAAGTACCTATATTTATCGTATTGGTGGTATATTCTTTAAAGAAAGCTTGTAGCCGTTCTTCTACATTTTGTTCGATTTCTTGTGCCGGAAGAAGTGTTCCATACAACAAAAGTAAGATGCTGGTTAGAATTATTTTTTTCATACTTATGGAATGTTCAAGTTTGTAATGTCTACTTCTATGTGGCAGTAGTACATACAAAAGTACATAAAAGAAGATTGCATTGTTTATTGAATTGCTTTCTTTTTGATATATTTTGCAAATCTGTATTTCAGAAAACGTTCCCGATGATTTAGTTGTAAATTATTTGGTTTGGTAAAGATTCGGTATTTGCAATGTTGTTGAATTCATACATAATACTTATGAAAAAAATATAGCATTGCTTGGTTGAAAACGCGCAGACAGAAATGCATCCTTTTTTTTATCCTTACATTTTTTCATGAAATCGTTTCCGATGATTTATCCCTGTTTCTTTGAACAACCTGTTTCAAATCCTTAGTTTTGTCTTGCCAGCCAGTTTCCGGCTGTAATTGTATAATCACTAAATTACCAAAATTTATGCAGAAAAAGACACTACTCCCTCAATCAGTTCACAAATTAAAACGAATTTGGATATTATGTTTGATAAGTCTGTGCATTGCACCATTAAATGCGCAAACTTTATACAAAATTGAGATGCCCAATTACATCCTGCAAGCATCAGGCACAAACACAGAGACTTTGTACATCAAAAACAAGGAATCTGAAAACCTGATTCAACTCGGAAAACTAAAGTTCGGATGGACACCTGCCATCACAATGGAAAATACATGCAGTTATGAAATCATTGAAGTAAACGGATATCAGGCCATCCGCGCCACCTACACTTTTCCTTCATCTGTACCTTCTTCCATTACACTGACCGGAACCTTCATTGCACGTCCCGACCGGGTAGACGTCCAATATTGGGTTTCCGGTGTTCCTACCGGATATGTCACCAACTGGGGAGGCTCACAATTTCGCTTCATACTCTCCAACAAGGCAAATACCCAAATATTGCCAGAAGCCAAACTCGGCTTATGGCAACGGGATGCGCAAGGAGGATTGCCCATTGAAGCCGCAGATTCCAATTTCTTCCCATTCCTCGTAAAAGATAAAATAATATGTCTGGCCTATGGTCCTGAGAATAAGGCTAATTCCAGTTGGAAGGACGACTGGTACAGGCATACCGTCTTAATTGATAATAAAGACGGTTCCTATTCCACGAAGTTCTCCGTACTGGTGGCTTCTTCGGACTGGCCGTACGAAGCCATCTGTGCCCAATGGAAAGGACGTCCCTTTGCATTAACTCTCAGCACCGATAAACCTTACAATTGGTGGGAAAATGCATCCGGAACATTAAGTGTAAAAGCAAATCTGGCCAACACTTCCCAAGAGAAGAAAAATTGTACACTCAAATATTGGATCAGAGACTATGCCGGAAATTATGTTGTCAATGAAAGCCGTTCACTTACTTTAGAAGCCGGTCAGCTACAGGTCTATCCCATTGAGTTCACCCCCGAAAGCGAAAGAGAAATCTACTTTATAGAGGCTTCCATCGAGGATGAAACTGGCAAGGAGCAAGTATTTCACAGAACGAATATAGGGCTCCTCCCCCCACACGAATTCACATCTACTTCTGATGAAAACATCATGGGACTTTCCGCTTACTGGGCTATCCCCGACTCAACAGAATTGAAACGGTTACTCAACAGAATGGGGGTCAGATGGGTAAGAAACGGAATTAACAGCAGTTTCAAGAATATCGAAGCAATGTATCATAACAATATCGACTGGACAAAAAAGTGGAGTGATATAGAACGAGATAAACAAATCCGAACCTGCTTCCAAGAAATAGTGAAGAACGGAAACAAAATTTGGGAGTTTGGCAATGAACTGAATATGAGTTCTCCTGATATAGGTGGAGCCGGTGAAGGTATCGGAAAAGCACTATTGGCCGAGTCTTATGTGAAATGGTTAAAAGCTATCCGCAAGATACAGTCGGAAAAAACGGAATGGCAAAAAATTAAAATTATATCTTTCGGTTTTGCCGGTACTGACGAAGTATTCCTGGAAAAACTCGTCACACTAGGAGGTTGGGAATTGCTGGATGGAATAGCACTTCATCCAGGAAGAGGTAACTTTACTCCCGATTATCCTGTAACAGTTCCATGGAATGAATTTGAGAAACCTTCTTCAGGATATCAATACTGGAATTACTACGGTTCCATCCGTATTCTCAAAAACTTCATCAAAGCACATGGAAATGATAAAGATTTATACCTGACGGAAATCTACGCACTTGACTTTCCGAACCATTCATGGAATGACACTTCCCGCGAATCAGCCGAGAACGTGGTCCTCTCATTTGCACTTGCCGCTGCTGAAGGAGTAAAGAATGCACTCTATTACCAGCTATTCAATTCAGTATGGAACAATCAATTAGGCGTGAGAGAAGACAACCGTGAATATTTCTTTGGTCTAATCAACCGCGATCTAAGTTTCAAGCCTTCCCTCATGGCCTACTGCAATATATCCGAAGCGTTGGATGGGGCTCGTTTCAAAGGATGGATCAAGTTTAGTGAAAATAATCCTTTCAGCAAAGGAATCATGTTCGATACGCCTAAAGGTCCTATGAGTATTATTTGGGATAGAATAGAAGGCGATATACTTCCACGTCCCAATGGGAACAGTTCTCCGGAACCTTGGATCAGTTCATGGAATATACAAACGGAATTGACTTTGCCCTGCAAAGAAGAAAGCATTACGGTATTGAATGCCATCGGACAAAAAGAATCAATCCCGGTGAAAGACCATAAAGCTACAATAACTCTAACTGGAGCTCCTGTTATTATTTACGGCATGGATGCCTCTCAGATGCAGCTTCACGGAGATGCCCCGACCAGCATAGAGAACCTTTATGTCAACGGGAAAGATATACGAATAAGTCCCAATCCAGTAAAGGATCGATTGTTCATCAAAGCTAATTTTCATTCGGACATCGAGCAAATGCATCTCTATATATATAATGTAATCGGGCAGCAGATTGTAAGTCAATCAATTCCTGTATCAGGTAATACCTTGGAATACAGCATAAACGTGACCGGAATCAATGCAGGAATCTATTACGCAGTCTTCGACATAAATGGTGTCGAACGTATAACCAAGAAGGTTATCAAGCAATAGAACAGTTTATATTATCCTTAAGATAGAAGTGTTACACAAAGCAATCTTTTTGCTTGGCTAACACTTCTATCTATCTTGTGGGTCATGCCCCATATGCCTCGGTGTTAGGTCACTTTCTGAACCATTTATCTGCAAACTTCACATACTGTTTCCAGTCATATTGAGTGATGTCGTGCCTGCCAGAACGAATGTGGTAGGCGATACTACCGTCTTGTAGAGGAGTATCGCTTGGAGGCATCTCTTTGGTATCTAGCCCCTTTGCTCCGAATATAAACTCATATACCGGAGTAGTCCGGATAGGAATTCTCCTTTAGGGTCGGCCCATTGATCTTCGGTGACGATGGCAATATAAACTGGACGTGGGGCTAAAAGAGCTATCAACTCATGCTGGTCAAAAGGAAGCGTGTTCTCCGTTGTATTTCCGGAAGTTGCGACAAAACCAATGGGGAAACTGTTGGTTGACGGCTTGAATGGTTTCTCCGATTGCACGTCGGGAAAGGGCGACCCCTCCGCAACCGGAGCAATTGGAGATAATCATAGCGAAACGTTGGTCTGTGGCTCCTGCCCATAAGGCGGCTTTACCATGCCGTGAATGTCCGAACACGGCTACTTGGGATGTGTTGATATCTTTGTCTGTTTCGAAATAGTTCATCGCACAGCTCATGACCCATGCCCACGCGGCTATGGTTCCCCATTCGTCGTTAGCCGGATGATGTTGTCCTTTTTTGTAGAATAGAGGGTGAACTCCATTTTTTAATGTATCATCAAAATCGGGGTCAATGTCTCCGCGATAGATAGTGGCAAGGGCGTATCCGTTTTCCATCAGCATCTCGATGGGCCATCGGGCAGCTGCAATGCCTCGGGGAGGTAGTCTCTTCCATAAAAATTCTTTTTGTTTTTCGGGAGTTGGATAGGATATACCGGGATCTAGGCTGATGGTATGGTTACCTTTGAAGTTTAATCCGAAGAATAGAGGAACTGCTCCTGAACGCTTGTTCGGAATATATATGAGGACTGTAAAGTAGTGTTTGTCACTTTTTGTCAGGTAAACCGAAACTTCCTTACGTGTAGCTATACCGCCTAACGCATTTTTGTCTTCTGTCAGAATTTTGAAGTGCATATCTTTCGGATGTTTAGGTGCTTTGCCGAACATTTCCGTTTCGAAGAGCCGGAGTAGTTCCGGCCTGCGTTTTTGGTTCCATTGTTTCAGGGTATTTATAGTGCTTCCGTTTTTCATTATCAATGGATTAGGTAGGTCGTAATTCGGAATGTTTTCTTCTTCATAATTTGCTTTAGAAGCAAGATATCTGAAGATAGTGTCTTTAGGAAGACTTTCAGCCAACACCGTAAGCACAAAACACTGTAAGAAGCACAAGATTCCTGTAATCTTTTTGGGAGTATTCATGGTAAATAGTTTATATTATTCTTAATCTTTTGAACTTTATGGTATCTTTGATTAATGATAAAGCTGAATTCGTGATGCATCTATTCCGTATATTACGCAAGGAGCACCAGTCAATTCTATAGTTACTTGATTATCGGTAGTAGGCACTATCTGTTTTTGTCCGATGGCATTCAGTAAGGTGACCTCTGGAACATTGCTTGGCAATGTCAGTCTCTTTTTTGTTTTCCATGAGCTTACCCAAGGTTCCGGAAAAATATCTCCGTTGGGATGAGTCAGGATATTTCCTTCTGTCCTGTCCCAAAGTACAGCCATGCTTCCCCGAGGAGTATCAAATAAAATTCCTCTGCTGCACGGATGCTTTTCGTCCATCCGTATCCAGCCTTTGAATGTGGCTTTATCCAATACTTCAGCCGTGTTGCAAAAGGCCATCAAAGAAGGCTTGAAGCTTAAATCTCGGTTGATCATCCCAAAGAAATACTCCCGGTTAGTGGCATTTACTCCTAAATGGTCGAACCATACGGAGTTAAATAGCTGATAGTAAAGCGCATTCTTTACTCCCTCTGCCGCTGCAAGCGCATATGATAATAATAAATTCTCCGCCGCCTCGCGAGGGGTGTCGTTCCATGAATGATTGGGATAATCAAGCGCATATATTTCGGTGAGGTACAAATCTTTGTCGCCTCCATGCTTTTGTATGAAGTTCTTGACTACTCGGATAGAACCGTAATAATTCCAGTATTGATATCCGAAAGCGGGCTTCTTGAAATCTTCCCAAGGAGCGATTACCGGAAAATCAGGTGTAAAATTACCTCTGCCCGGATGCAATGCGATTCCGTCCAGTAAGTCCCATCCTCCTAATTCTACAATCTTTTCCAGGAAGACCTCATCTGCACCTGCTATTCCGAATGAGATAATCTGAATGTTCTGCCATTCAGTTTTTTCTTTTTGAACTTTGCGTATGGCTTTCAACCACTCTATATATGCTTCGGCCAAACTAGCCTTACCAATGCCTTCACCGGCACCGGCAATGTCCGGTGAACTCATGTTCAGTTCATTGCCAAATTCCCATATTTTGTTCCCATTCTTCACAATCTTTCGGAAAAAGGAACGTATCAATTCTTCCCGCTCTGTATCTTTCCATTTCTTCTTCCAGTCTATGTTATTGTGAAATGTGGCTTCTATGTTTTTGAAACTGCTGGTGATTCCGTTACGTACCCATCGGACTCCCATCCGGTTTAATAAACGTTTTAGATTCATGGAATCGGGAATGGCCCAATAGGCTGAAAGCCCCATAATGTTTTCATCGGGTGTGGCTTTAAACTCATGAGGAGGCAATATAGCCAGACTTGTCCTCGAGAAAATCTGTTCTTTTCCGTTTTCATCTTCAACGGAGACTTCTACAAAATAAATTTCCCGTTCTGTGTCTGCTGTAAATTCAATGGGGTGAACTTGTACTTCTCCTGTTTCTAAGAAGTATTTTTTGGAGTCATTCACTATGTAATTTCCGTCATAGTCACGAATCCAATACTTAAGTATGCATTTTTGTGGAACTGGTGACGTATTGATGATTTTAGCTTGTACGCCGATTGGAGCAGTTGCGTCCTCCCACCAGTTATAGACTTTCTCTGTGGTGAGTGTTAAGGCAAATGGACGTTTCTGCCATTTTGCACTGATAGCTTCGTAAGGCCATCCATAAGGAGGAAATAGGATTGAGAACTGAGTGAAATAGTTGCCGTCTTCTTGACGAGGTAGAATCGTATGTCTGTAGTCCTCGCTTTGCCAATTTGAGTCGACTTTGTTATCGGCTCCATAAGTAAGGCAAAGCAAGCGGTTTTTTATCAAAAACGGGAATATTTTGGCATCGGCTGTTTCTAACGGAAGTCCTCCTTTAGCATCCCGCTGCCATATCCCCAATTTGGCTTCCGGAAGTTTTTGAGTACCGGCGTTTTCGGGCAGGCAGAAACGGAACTGACATCCTTTCCAGTCAGCCTTATACTTTTCGGGAACTCCTGAAAGCAAATACTGTACGTCCACCCGGTCTTGATGCACTATGAATGTACCTGTAAGTTTCATCGAAGTCGGTACTGATGGAGGAAAAAAATAATGGATACGAATGGCACTTGCCCCATTCACCTCAGTTATTTCATATTTACAATTGTTTTTGAGTTCCAGTTGAGGCCACTGGCCAAGTTTCAGCTCGCCAAGTTGTACTAATGTCTCCGATTGTTTGTTTTGCAACAGCAACCTTCCTTTATCTTTGGATGCTATTCTTAAAATATAATTGGAAGATTCAATCTTATAGTTTGCCAGCATTTCTATGGGTGTTATACAGAAATTGATTATCAACAATAGTAACCATTTTCTTTTCCATTCGGCAAATGAAATGTTATATGAAAGCTTGTACATATCTTTATGCTTTGTAAATTATAAAATTTACCCCTACTACAAATATATGTGGCAGGGGTAATTCTTCATAAAAGTGAATATCCACGATTAATCTTTCATGAACTGACCTTCTTCGGGTACCTGCAAGGGAGTTACATTATTTTCACAACCTAAATAACCATTATTTTGATTAATGTGCCCATTGGTGTTGGCTCTGATATCTTTGTTAGGAATAGGCCATAACATGTGATGAACACTCATGGTGTATTCAGCAAATCTGTTCTTTACACCTTTGTTATAGAAATTGTTATGTTGACTGATCCAGTCGAACCAGAAATTGTATCCGGCATCTTTCAAGTTGCTGGCTCCCTTTGGACCACATAAGTTTTCCATTTTGTAGGTACGTCCGTTGAATATTTCACAAGGTTTACCTGTCAGTGCGTATGTATAAGCGATACGAACCAATGTAATGTGACGATGTTCTTCGTAATAAAGTTCACGTGCACGTTCGTTCAGAATTTCACCGATATTGATGTTTTGAGCAGTCAGCGGATCGGCGCCTGCACGGTTACGGACTACATTCAGCATATTGGCTGCTTCACTCAGATTATCTTTCCAATAATAGCATTCGGCAAGCATCAGGTAAACTTCGGCACTACGCATCAGGTAAATAGGGCTTGAACCACCTTTCCATTGACCGCTACCTGCTGTCGGATCCGGAATATAAACTTTGTAGTGCGGCCATGAAAACCAGCAGCGGATTGAATCACCGCAAGACATATTCACTGGTTTTACTGCCTTCTTTCCATACCAGGGATCATTAGCTTTCTTCAGGGCCGGGTCATTATAAATTAGGTCTTCCATACGTCTCCAGCTATCGTGGTTGTAGCGGCCACGTAAGTCATTTTTCTCTTTCTCTGTCCAGATGGTATATTGGAAGTAGTTGGTGGGGCGTACACGGGCAATGCCTCGTCCATATGTTTTGTTCACGTCTTCCACAATGCCGGCTGTAACGTCTTTGCTGTCGGGAGTGACGGCGAAACCAGTTTTACCACTCGGAGTTTTTACTACGTTATTATTCCACATAGGAACACAGTTAGCCATGATTTCTGTTTTTGCAGAACCTGTGCCACTGGCATTATTCGGTTCGGATACACCATATAATATACCTTCTGTGTTGGCCGGATCACTTTTGGCTTCTACGCTATGCAGATCAAACATCAGGTTGGGATGATTGTTTTTAGTGGAAGTAAAACGGTTGACCATCAGTGGGTGTTTAGCTACGATTTCATTTCCAACTTTGATAGCATTGTCGAATTCTCCCAATGACATATAGACTTTCATCAACAGTACGCCACAGGCCGATTTTGTGGTGTGTCCACGGTCTACTTGTTCGGGTACCCATTGGTATGCAAATTCCAGTTCTTTTTTCATACGACGCAAGATGCTCCAACGGTCACATGTATTAAAATCATACCGTGGGTATGTGACTTCGACATCAATGAAGGGGACATCCCCGAACTGGTTGATTAGTCGCCAGTATCTGTAACAACGTTGGAAGTAACCTGTACCTAATACTTTGTTCTTTTCAGCTTCATTCACGAATTTTGTATCTTTCATACGTGAAAGTACTACATTCGTATATTTTATTTGATTCCAGTTCTCATCCCAGTTATGTGATGTCAAATAGGAGTTTTCTGCATTATTAAAGTTCGCATCCGGCATTAATTGGCGATCCATATCCTGCAAGGGGCCTGCTTTATCAGTCGTTCCGCTGATGCAGAGGTCGGAGAAGATAAGTTCACAAGTATATCCACTTCCGTTTCCAAAGTATTCATGACGCATGGAACGCTCGGCTGCTGCCAGAGAAGTGAGCAGACCGTCAGCATCAACGTATGCATTTTCAGGAGTGAGGAAAGAGAGGGGTTTAGGTTCCAACCAGCTTTCGCTACATCCGGTTAGTAGTGCCGTACATAAAGCGGCACCACTGATAGTTTTGAATATTCTGTTCTTTTTCATTGTTCTTTCAAATTAGAGTGTAAAGTTAATACCGAAATTGAATGTTCTTCCCATTGGGCTGTTTGATTCAGGATCCCAGCCGTCGTAATGAGGAGCAAAGACTGCTACATTATGAATGGATGCGTTGAAGCGTAAATCTTGGATACCCACAACTTTTGTCCATTTTTGTGGCAGGCGATATGAAACTGTGATATTGTCCAAACGGATAAATGACTTGTTTACATAATGTGTTCCTAAATTCTTTGAACCGATACGTGCATAGTCATTAATCGGATTTTCCGGTGTCCAGTAAGGCTGATCGTAACCGCAACTGATAGAAGCATCGAAGTTATTGTTGGCGGCATCAGCATATGAACCATGGTGTCCCCATAAAGAGTATAACATGAATGAAACATCCAAATCGTTGAACAATTGGAAATTGTTACGTAATGTCCAGCGGAAGCGGGGAGTCGTATATTTCTGATGTCTCTTGTCATCCTGATCCAATTTCCCATTTTCATTGAGGTCCAGATATTTAAAGTCACCCGGCTGACAACCATATTTTGCAGCTTCTTCAGCTTCATCTTGTTGCCATACACCATCTCCTATATAATCCCAAATGCGGTCTGGGTCCTCACCAATAAACCATTTGTTAGTGATATCATCGTCTTCCACCTGACCGATGATATTACCGTCAGCATCAAGAATATTCTTCATGTTACCGTACAAGTGCTTAATCTTACGGCGGTTGAGTGAAAAGTTGCCTGTAGCACTCCATTCAAAGTTTTTGCGTCTCATGATGTTGGCATTCAATGTTAATTCAAAACCTGTATTCTGGAGTTGTCCCATATTACTCAATACTTTGCTAAATCCAGTGATAGGTGGAATGGCACGGTCCATTAGTAAATCATTGGTCATTTTCTTGTATACTTCGATAGAACCACTTAAAATATCTCCGAAGAGTCCGAAGTCCAAACCTATATTATATGATTTAGCACGTTCCCATTTTAACTTGCTATTTGGCATTTTTTGGTTCAATGTATAAGTTGTGGTATAAAACTTACCACTTCCATCGATCCAACAAGTCGGATTAGAAGTCAGTTCTGCGAGAGCGGCATAGATACCAATGTCTCTATTTCCATTTTCACCCCAAGAGAAGCGTAATTTACCATAACTTAGCCATGAGGAGGTTTTCTTCATGAATTTTTCTTCTGTGAATACCCATGCCAAAGCAACGGCAGGGAATGTAGCACGTGGGTTCATCATACCGAAAGCTGAGTAACCGTCACGACGAACAGAAGCAGTCAACATATATTTATTGCTAAAGGAGTAGAAAAGACGTCCCATCAAAGCATCACCAGTAGTGTATTGGTCAGTACTCAATGCAGTAGGATTGTTGCCCAAGTGGATACCATGATAGCCTAACGCGTCACTCGGATTGTATCCCTTGTTAGTACTCTTAGTCATCCAACTTTGTGATTTTTCGGCGTTGACTAGGAAAGTAGCTTCTACTTTATGTTTATCGAAAAACTCATATTTCCAGTTGAAGACATTGTCTACCTGCCAGTTGAAGGCTTTATTATGCTGGCGGAAGGAGGAACCACCTTCTCCTGCCCAAGCATCATTCTTGGCTGATTTGTGCTCAAAACTTTCGTTCCAGGCCAAGCGCGGAGTAAAGTTCATCTGGTAAGAGAAACCGAATGGTAAATTCAGGCGTCCGTAGATAGTTCCGTCCAGATTCATGTATACCTGTTTCTTATCTGTATATTTACGGTCATAGAATGGGTTGGCGATGGTGTTTGAACCATTAGGATAGTGCTGGTTAGCACTTTCTGGATTGTTAACATCATTACTACAATACGGAGAAAACCATGTCAAAGCTTTAGTATCGACAGCAATAGCACTTTCGTCACGGCTGGAGAAGTTCATATTCAATCCCACTGTGATATACTTGCTGACATTGGATTCCAGATTCAGGCGGGTAGTGAAACGGCTAAACGCATCACCATCTTTGATACCTTCATTGTCCATATAGCCAATGGACCAATAGTATTGGTAATCTTCACCTTTTTTGCTAATGCTGACGTTGTAGTTTTGTTGTACTGCATTGTTTAACATCAAATCTTGCCAATTGGTTAGTTTACCATTGAAATAATTATTGATTTCAGGGGTAGATAGGTCCAGACGTGACAACCATTTCGTTATTAGTTCTTCTTCTGATACAGACGTAACTTTATCCTTCTGGTCATAATTGTACCAGTCTACTTTATCTATTCCATTAAGCTTCCTTGGATCGGTATACATTCCCGGATATTGTTCAAGGTATTCATCCGTTTGCCTACCGATTTCGTATGCTTGACGGAAATCAAGAAATTGCTCGGCGTTTCTGAGTTTGCGGCTCTTAATAGGAGTGACTAATCCCCAACTTGTATTGACGTTAATCACTGGCTTGCTGCCTGCTATACCTTTCTGTGTAGTGATAGCAATGACTCCGTTTGCTGCTTTTGCACCATATACAGCAGCAGAACTGGCATCTTTCAGTACGTCGATTGAAATGATGTCGTTGGGGTTCAATTCGCTAAGTTCGCCATTATAAATAACTCCGTCTACAACAAGTAACGGTTGTGAACCGGCTTTTAAAGTACCTTTACCACGTATAAGGAAGTCGCCGCCACCTTTTGCTTCGTTGTTGACTGAGATGTTCAGACCGGCAGCATTAGCACGCAATAAGTCGTGCATATTACGGGGCATTTCTGCTTTTAAGTCGGTCGGACGAATGTTTGAAATAGCACCGGTTAAATCCTTCTTTTTAGCTGTACCATATCCGATAACTACAACTTCGTCGAGTGCTTGAGCGTCTTCCTGCATTGTAATGTTCAGATTGCTTTGTTGCACTTTGACTTCCACATCTTTGTATCCGATATAAGAAAGAACCAGTGTTTGGCCGTTTTTTGCGGTAATGGTAAAGTTACCATTCATATCTGTGATGACACCGTTATTGGTACCTTTTACCATGACAGTAACGCCAATAAGGATTTCTCCCTTGTTATCTACTACATGCCCTTTTATTGATATATTGCCCGTTTGTTGTTCCGAAGCAACACTATGAATCTGCGTTGAAAGGGATGTCGTAATGAAGGGCTGACCAGCTTGTACTGTGCCAATGCCCAACAAAGCAGTCAGAACTACTGATTGGGCCAGACGATAGCATCGTGTGTGACCTTGCTGCCACATGCATGGATGTGATAAATTGTTTTTCATATAACTGAATAATAATTAGTATTTAGATATTTATTAGGCTTTTACTGATTGCAACTTTATGATTTTCAACCTCAAAATTGCTGGATAATAATGTTGTTTCTATTCTGCTCATTTTAGATTTGTTTTATGTTATATATTGAGTTACACATGCAAATCTCTGAAATAATATGATAACTTATGCAAAGAATGATGAAAATCATCGGGAACGATTTTGTAGTTTTTTAATGTTAATAGCTTGTTATATAGTTGATTATTCCTATGTAAAAACATACTTTTGCATACCTTGCACAGAAAGATGGTTAGCTTTAGTTAAGGAAAACGTTCCCGTCGATTTTGCAGATAATGATTCTATATTATTCTATAATATTGTGATATTTGTCATGTTGTTGAACTTTTAAGTAATTAATATGATGATATATTTATTCCTTTTTTGTAAACCTCGTCTACAGCGAACAATCTTATTGTCAGTTTTAGTTTTTTATTCTTTAGTGCTGTGTGCGCAGTCTTTGGATTATGAAAGAATGAACCCTCATCCTCGTTTATTATTAACGCAAGGAGGAGAAGAAGCTGTGAAGAGGTCAATAACAAGCTTCCCATCGTTATTGAAGGTTCATGAGCGTATTTTGAAAGAATCTGATGAGATACTCATCCAACAAATGGCGGAACGAGTTATGGAAGGGAAGCGGTTGCTGGGTGTTTCCCGTTTGGCATTAAAACGGATTTTCTATCTTTCATATGCCTATCGCATGACGAAGGAAGAAAAGTATGCTTATCGTGCGACACAAGAAATGCTTTCGGTAAGCCGTTTTCCAGATTGGAATCCATCTCACTTTTTGGACGTGGGAGAAATGGTGTTAGCATTATCCATAGGTTATGATTGGCTTTATGAGTATTTGGAACCGGAAATACGTTCTATAGTACGTGACGCAATTGTAGAAAAAGGTCTGGATGCCGCTGCTCCTGATGAATGGTTTTACAGGGCGGTATCTAACTGGAATTCTGTTTGTAATGGTGGTTTATTGTGTGGTGCGCTTGCAGTTTTTGAGGATGTGCCGGATAAGGCAAAAAAAATTATAGAGAAGTGCTTGTTGACTAATCCTAAAGCTTTAGTGGCTTATGGACCGGATGGAGGATATCCGGAGGGCTTTCATTATTGGGGATATGGTACCAGTTTTCAGGTGTTACTTATTGCTGCCCTTGAAAGTGCATTGGGGACAGATGCCGGGCTATCCGAATATCCCGGTTTTTTGGAATCAGCTCGCTTTATGGAATTTATGACAGCTCCAAGTGGCGAATACTTTAATTTTTCGGATGCTGTTAATGGAGTGAGATGTAATATGATGATGTTTTGGTTTGCTAAGAAAATGGGGGATTTATCTTTACTATGGTTAGAAAATCAATATTTAGAGGATCCTTCAGTTAGTTTTGCAGAAGATCGTTTATTGCCCTGTCTGTTGATTTTTTGTGCTCATCAGGATTTGAGTAATATACAACCGCCTTCCTGTCGTTTTTGGCATAATGGTGGAAAGACACCGGTTTTTATTTATCGTGGCGGATGGAATAGTAAAAAAGATAGCTATCTGGCCGTAAAAGGAGGTTCTCCCTTAACTTCTCATGCGCATATGGATGCCGGTTCGTTTATTTATGAAAGGGAGGGAATACGCTGGGGGATAGATCTCGGTATGCAAAATTATTTAAGTCTGGAGAGTAGAGGAGTAAATTTATGGGATCAGTCTCAAGAAGGCCAACGGTGGGAAGTGTTCCGTCTTGGTAATATGGCACATAATACGCTTACGATAAATAATAAGCGGCATTTAGTGAATAGTTATGCTCCCATAAGCAGAATATATAAAAGTGAAGATAGGAAAGGGGCAGAAGTAAATCTTACAAGCGTTTTTGCTGATGATATGGAAAAAGTTGTCCGCATCATTTATCTGAATGAAGAAGATGATCTGATTGTGAAAGATGAACTGGTTACGGGAGAAAAAGAGGCTTTGGTAACTTGGATTATGGTAACACCGACTGAAGCAAAAATCATCGGTAAGAATCAAATAGAATTGGCTAAGGATGGACACCGAATGTTGCTTACCGTGGCTGCACCGGATGATGTTGAAATGAAACTTTGGTCAAATGCCCCCCTCCATGTTTTTGATGAACCTAATCCGGGAAGTATGCGTGTAGGTTTTGAAACTTATCTTCCTGCAAACCGGAAGAATTTGTTGAAAGTGACATTAAATCTTATCAGATGAATTATTTGTTAATTAAATTATAAAAAGGATTTATGAAAAAGAAATGGCTCTTATTAAGTTTAATTGGTTTCCTTGTTTCGTGTTCGAAACAGGAATCAATGGATGCATTGACGGCACGTGTATTTACCGTTGCTGAACAGCAGTATTTGACAATGGATACTCGTTTGGAAAGTACTACTTTACCGCAGTCTATAGCTCCGGACAGTACATTCAAATCTTCGACAATTTATTGGTGGTGTAGCGGGTTTTATCCCGGTTCACTCTGGTATATTTATGAGTATACTCAAAATGAAGCCGTGAAGACATTGGCCGAAAAGAATACGTTGAAACTGGATCCTATTCAATACGTAACCAATGACCATGATGTAGGTTTCCAGTTAAATTGTAGTTATGGTAATGGTTTTCGTCTCACGGGAAATGAAGATTATAAGAAAGTTCTTTATCAAGGGGCACAATCATTGGCGACCCGCTTTAGTTCTGTAACTGGAGTAACCCGAAGCTGGGATTTCTTGCGCCGTGGTTGGAAATACCCTGTTATCATTGATAATATGATGAATTTGGAATTGCTGATGTTTGCATCGAAAACCTTTGATAATGATACTTTGGAATATATAGCTCGTACACATGCAAATACTACCCTTAAAAATCATTTCCGTAAAGATTATTCTTCTTATCATCTGGTAGATTATGATCCTGAAGATGGACATGTGCGTAGCCAGCAAACAGTACAGGGTTATGCCAATGAATCATCATGGGGGAGAGGGCAAGCCTGGGCACTTTATGGCTATACAATGATGTTTCGCATGACCGGAGATGAAAAGTATTTGGAACACGCAGAAAATATTGCCGATATGCTTCTTTCACGTCTTCCGGTTGATGGTATTCCTTATTGGGACTTTGATGCTCCTAACGGTAATGAATATCGCGATGCTTCAGCCGGTGCAATAATGGCCTCTGCTTTTGTAGAGCTGAGTGGTTTTGTTACAGATGAGAAAACAGGACAAAATTATCTCTCAATAGCTGAAAAACAACTTCGAACTCTAGCTTCACCTCATTATCTTGCTGAACCGGGAACTAACTGTAATTTTATTCTAAAGCATAGTGTCGGTAATCTTCCGGAAAATAGCGAAGTAGATGTACCGCTTTCTTATGCCGATTATTATTTCTTAGAAGCATTGTTGCGTTATAAAAAGGCTGTGGAATAAGTTTGTAAAATTCTTTCTCTCAAAGAGTGGGCTTGTTTAAGGTTAACGCTTCGAGAGAAAATGCATTTAACTCCTGTTCTTTTCCTAATATATATCCGCCAGATATGCACGCTTTTTGCAGGGTTATGAACACAATCCAACTCCTGATCCGCATAAATAATATTAAGTTTCAGATGTTAAGCCGCCGCATCGCCACTTTTATCCCTTTTCGCTGCGACGGTTAAGGAAAATAGTAGTAGGTACTTATTCTTTCCACCATGGAGAAAGTTGCTTTCCATCACGGGGAAACTTTCTTTCCACCATGGTGGAAAGAAAGAAACTCCACGGTGGAAAGAATAAACGTTCGGATGGAAAAGGCTAACCGTTGGAAGGGAAAAAGCATAGGAATGCCTAAGAAAGGAGTTGGCTATTGCATTTAGTTCATTTCTGACGGGTTATGAATCAATTTCAACTCTTGATTCGCATTAATATGAGATTATGCTGATGCACGTTTAGTATGTTGTTGTTTTAAGATGATAGCGATAGGATTTGGACGATAATGTAGCTTCTTAGCTAAAGCCTGTACAGCCTTTCTGGTGTTCAGGCTAATATCTTTTTTATTGGCTAATGCGCGTGATATGGTAGATGGTGCCAGATTGAGTTGGCGTGCCATTTCTTTGATGGTAATTTTAGGTTGTTTACTGACTTCCGTATTATTCTTATGGCATTGTTTAAGTTTCACTGCCATGATATTGGGCTTGTAGTTTAATTTGGTGGCCAATTCCATTACGATTTCTTTTGTCTGCGAATTTACATCCCACTGGTCTGCCAAAGCTCTGGATACAGTGGAAGTAGAAAGATTTAGTGCTTTAGCGATTGTTTTAAGTGTTACTTGAGATTTCATGGTATTTACTTTATTAGGGTTAATATTATTTTCTTTATTGTTGCTGCAAAGTTAGAATGCAATGAATTTTAGGACTTTACGACATGTCTCAGAAACTCCCGGATTTGTGTCATTAAGGAATAAAAGGTATATTTGCAGCATGTTTAGCCGATATATATTATTGATATTATTCTTTTTTTGTTGGTCGAGTGGAAGTGCTCAGCTTTTGACTGACAAATTGTTCTTCGAACATTTGACTACCGAGGACGGACTTTCTCATAATTATGTGCAATCCATATATCAGGATAAGGATGGTTTTATCTGGTTGGGAAGTGATAATGGTTTAAACCGTTATGACGGACAGCATATCGATATTTTCAGTACTAATACGCAACCCACTCTTGGAGGTAATAAAATACGCCGTATCATTCAGGACAGGGATAAGAATTTATGGATATTGCATGAAAACGGTTTGGACAGGATGAAATATTCTACTCAGCAAGTAAAAAGTTTCCTGTATGACAAGAACCAAAGTAGTCGTTGGGTTGGGATTGGAGTTGATAAGGGAGGGAGCTTTGTAGCCTATACGGAAAAGAAAATATTCAGATATGATATGGAGAAAGATACTCTTGTGGTTCTGCAAGACGCTCCGGAGGAATATCGATATTCTGCATTTGTGCAGGCTGGTGGGAAATATTACGTAGGCACTCGCCAACATGGCATTATTGTATATGATGAAAACTGGCAATTGCTTGAGCATATTTATCCTAGGTCTATAGAGAAAGGTCCCTTGACTGACGGATTGATAAATGTGTTGCGGGTGGATTCAGAAGGTTGTCTTTGGAGCGTGATTGTAGGTATATGTATCAACAAATATAATCCTCAGACCAAGGAAGTGAAAACTTATAAGCTTTCTTCTACATCTCTCCTTAATAAAGAGATCAGAGATATCATAGAGTTGAATAAGGACTATATGTTGATTGGTACTTTCAATGGCCTGTTTAGGCTGCATAAGGATAATATGGAGGAGGTGATAGTAGAAAAAGGGGAAATCGGAGAAGAAGGAGGTCTGAGTTATTATTCCATATATTCTTTGTTTAAGGATAGGCAAGGAATAGTGTGGGTCGGTACATATGCCGGTGGTGTGAACTACAGTCACAGCTATAATCAGCGTTTCAGATTCTTTGCTCCTTCCCATTTGGCAGGACGCTTCAGGATGGCAAAAGAAGATGCTGATAATAATATCTGGTTCGCGACAGAAGGTAACGGCTTGCTGCGTCATCGTCCGGAAACAGGTCAGGTAGAATCCTTCTGGCTGAATGAAAACAAGCATCACAATGATAATATCATTAAATCAATCTGTATATCGGGTGATACAATCATGTGCGGTAATCAACGGGGAGAAGTTTATAATTATTCTATAAAGAGGAATAAGTTTTCATTATTGCGAAAGTACGATAATACAAATATATTGTATATCTTCAAAGACTCCAGAGAGCATTGGTGGATATCTGTACAGGATCAGGGCGTTTTCTGTCTAGATATGGACTCCGTGCAATTTCCATGCTCGAATTATATTGATGAAATAGATCCCGGAATACTTGTGTTTGCCACCCAGAAGGAAGGATTGTATGTCTATGATTTGAATATAGGACAAAAGAAACAGATAAGCGCGGCAGATTTGGGAGTTCCTGCAGATAAATCGCTTAGTATAACTTCTTTTTGCCGGGATTCGGAGCATAACCTATGGATGACGACTGAGAGACAGGGGCTCTTATCTGTAGATAAACATTGGAAATTGCGAAAGCAACATTTGTCGCATACCAAGGTTCATTCGGATAAACTTTATTTTGTTGCAAAACAGAATGAAGAGAGGTTATGGGTAATTGGTGCACACAAGTTGTATTTGTTCAACTTCAAAGAAGACCAATTACATACTTTTGATAATAACAACGGTTTGCGTCTGACCGATATGGATGCTTCCAGTCTGATAGATTCAGCCAATTGTTTTTGGATATTGGGTAATACCGGATATGTAATGGTAGATAACCGGAATTTTATGTTGAATGATACGCCGGCTTCTGTGATTCTTACTACATTGCGTATTAATAATAAATTGCAAAGACCTTGTGACGGTTCTGTGTTAGATAAATGCTTGGCTGAGACATCTGTGTTATGCTTAAAACACAATCAGACAAACATTTCGATAGCCTATGCGAGTGATAACCATATATATGGTAATAGCGACCGGTTCTTTTATAAGATGGATGGAGTAGATCCAGATTGGGTGGATGCGGGTAATCGTCGTGAAGTATTCTATAGTAATCTTGCTCCCGGTAACTACCTTTTAAGGATCAAAGCACTTAATAATGATGGAACGATAGGACCGGAAACTCATTTGAAAATTGAAGTGCTTCCCCCTTTATGGGCGCGTTGGTGGGCATTTGTTATTTATGCTGCTATTATTTTCTACATATTGCAACGCTATATTGCCTATAAGCAAAGAAAACAACGGTTAGAGCACGAACTGTACCTCAAACAAATGGAAAAGGATAAATCTGAGGAGTTCAACCGGGAATTGCAGACCTTTTTTACGCAAGTGGCGCATGAATTCAGGACTCCGTTAACTTTGATTCTGAATCCTTTGGACGAGATACAGAAGAAGATAATACATGTTTCCGGAGTAAAAGAAGACTTGCTGTTAATCCGTCGTAATGCCAAACGATTACTTACGTTGGTAAATGACCTGATGGATTTGAGGAAGATAGAAAATGGCAATGGGGAACTGGAATTATCTTCTTTTAATTTTAATGATTTTATTCAGGAGATTTACTACTCTTTTCAGGTTACTGCCCGGCAAAGAGATATAGTATTGCAGCTTTCTCTGCCAGAGACACCTATATTAGCTACATTTGATAAGGACGCATTAGAGAAAGTGTTCTTTAATTTATTGTCCAATGCTCTGAAGTTTACTCCGGAGGGAGGAACTGTTATTTTGGCTGTTTCCTTGATTGAAGGAGAGAAGCCGAAAATACACATTGAAGTGAAAGACACTGGAGTTGGAATATCCAATGAGGATATAAACAAGATATTCAAACCTTTTGCACTGTCTCATCAGGATTTGCATGGACAGATGGGAGGTAGTGGAGTCGGTCTGACTATAGCAAGAGCTATTGTAGAAAAACATCAGGGAACTATATCGGTCAGACGTAGGGAACCGCATGGTACTTGTTTTTCTATTGATTTGCCGTGGAGATATGATAAATGTTATGAAATGGCAGTTCAAGGCACATTGGATGAGAGTGAAGATGCAGTAGACGATGCTTCTTCTTTTAAAGTTACTTCGATTTCTGAGACGATTTTGTTGGTAGATGATAATATTGAAATTCTGACTTATCTTCAGAAAGAATTGTCGAGAAACTTTAAAGTTGTTACAGCTCAGAATGGACGTGAAGCACTGGAGGTATTAGGCAAAAAAAATGTGTCATTAGTAGTGAGTGATGTCATGATGCCTGAAATGGATGGCATGGAATTATGTACGTATATTAAAGAGAACCCTTCTCTTTGCCATCTTCCTGTCATATTGCTGACTGCAAAATCCATGACGATATATGTTGAAGAAGGCTTCCAGGCCGGTGCAGATGACTATCTTGTGAAACCTTTCAAAGTCTCTACCCTGATAGTCCGTATTAATAATATTCTGAGCGGTCGGAAGAAATTGAAGGAGATTTATGGAAAACAACTCTCTTTAAAGAGTGTAGGCATTGAGTTGGAACCTGCAGATAAATCTTTTGCTGAACAATATGAAGCAGTAGTGAAAACACACCTTTCTAATCCTGAGTTGGATGTGGAAATGTTATGTAAGGAAATGGGAGTGAGCAGGGCTAAGTTATATCGTAAGGTAAAGGCTATTACTAATCTTTCTCCGGCAGAGTTGATTCGTAATATCCGTTTGGAATGTGCTGCTGAAATGCTTCGTACTTCTCAACAGACAGCAACGGAAATTGCTTATCAAACAGGATTTGGCAGTTATAATCATTTTGGTGATTATTTTAAGAGTGTTTATGGTGTTTCTCCTAAAGTATATAAGGAGAAGTATAAGAACACTTAATTTATTCGTTTACAGAGTCGATTGCAAAGATTTGGAAATGTATATTCAGGGATAACAAGATCGTCTAAATAAACTGCACCTCACAATTTTAAACTGCCCCAAAAAGTTAGATACGAAACCTTAGGAGCAGTTCTGTTAAAAAGATAATATCATTTGATTCTTTAGCGATGTGAAATAGATAATGCTTACCAATTATCTGTACGGAACAGGCAAGCCGGTAAGCCGTCCTTATTATAAAGATTTCCGTCCGGATTATTTTCCCAGTTATAGCGTACGGCAACAGGATTAGGGACTTTCGGACTCCAAATAACAATTCGGTTATCTTTGAGTTCTCCCAGCGCCCAGTGGAATTTTTTGTCTTCTCCTGCGATGGCAAAACCTTGCAGACATCCATATCGGCTACGTATTTCTAAACCGGAACCTGTATTTTTGAATGTAATTATGACTTTGTCACCATTGATTTCCATGCGTTCAAACATGGGGCTTTCACTGACAATATCTGAATACCCGTACTCGTAATGTAACGCTTGTAATGCTGCTCTCATACCTACCTCTTGTTTGTTGCGGGGATGAAGGTCATAGGGGTCTCCCAAGTCACTGGTTACGATGAGATGGGTTCCAGGAACTGCCAGAACTTTACTTTGAGCATCTCGCATTTCCGCCCAAAGTGGTTTCTTGTTGATAGAATCGAAGTTGGGAAGCTGGATGATATAAAACGGTAATTCTGAATTCCAGCGGTTACGCCAATCTCCAATCATACATGTGAGCCAATCGGTATAAGGTTCTGCATTTCCTACATTATTTTCTCCCTGATACCAGAGAACTCCCTTAATGGAGAAGGATAGCAGCGGATGGATCATTGCATTGTATATCAATGATGGATAATCATTACGCTTTGCTTCCTTATTTTTTCGTGTAAGGTATTCTGTAGGGGGGAATAGTTTCTCATTTTTGTTATATCGATCGAGTCGTTTTTGTGGCAGTGTATTGGCAGCTTCCAGACTTGTCCAGGTTTCCACGATTGTACCGCCCCATGATGAATTTATAATACCAATAGGTATGTTTGTTTCCTCATAAACCTTTTTAGCAAAGAAATAAGCAACTCCGGAGAAACGGCCTACGTTTTCAGGTGAACATACGAGCCATGTTGCGCTGATTGTATCTTTAGGGGATAATTCCATGCGGCGAGGTATGTTTAAAGTTCGGATTTGCGGATAATTGGCATTCTTTTTCTCCACTTCCGCATTAGTGACGTTATTTACTACCCATTGCATGTTAGATTGTCCGCTACATAACCATACATCTCCGATAAGAATATCCTTGATACTTATTTGGTTTTCTTTTCCGATGATTTGCAGTTGGTAGGGGCCGCCAGCTTCCAGAGCTTTCAGATTCACTTCCCAGTATCCCTTGCCATCGGCTTTTGCTGTTTGTTTTTGCTCTGCGAATAAGATTTGTATTTTTTCCTTTGGATCAGCCTGCCCCCATATACGAATAGGTTGGTTCCTTTGTAGTACCATTCCATCAGAATAGATGGCTGGTAATGTTACTTTAGCTTGTACGCTTAAAGAAACAAATAGAAAAATAAATAATAAATGTTTCATAGTGAATTGTTTTTGTGCGAAAATAAGTGAATACTATAACATATACAATAGGTATACAGATGAAATTATTGGAAACGATTTCGTATTTCATATTTTAGATAAATATCTTACATATAGCTTTTTAATGTAAAATTGAATTTGCAAACGTTCCCGATGATTTCATACATAAACACAAACCTGACTTCAGTAAATGTCTATATTTGTGACGTATTATTTAATTTAATATTAATCAAAATATCACTTAAAACCAATAAAATTGATTTATGAGAAGATTTTGTCTGACACTTACATTTCTGAGTGCATTCCTGAGTTTTAGTATAGCTCAGAAACAATATCAGTTAAAGTCACCGAATGGTAAGCTTGAATTAAGTATCGAAGCCGGTGATAAAATTTGTTATTCCTTAAAACATGAAAATACTGCGATTATTGTCTCTTCGCCTATTTCTATGTTATTAAGCAATAATAAAATATTAGGCGTGAAGTCTAAAGTCAAGAATGTACGTAGGCGTGTGATTGATGAGAATATCACTACTGCCATCTACAAACGGAGTGAGATAAGAAATCGTTGTAATGAGCTGTCTCTTACTTTCAGGGACGGATTCCAATTAGAATTCAGAGCCTATGATGAAGGAGTTGCATATCGCTTCATCGTTACGGAGAATAAACCTTTTAATGTAATAGCTGAAGAAGCTACATTTAATTTTGACGATGATTATATGACGTATATTCCTTATGTGAGAGGAGGAAAGAATAAAAAGGTGGAAGCCCAGTTCTTCAATTCTTTTGAGAATGTCTATACACATGTCAATCTAAGTGAAATGGGTACTAATCAATTGGCTTTTACTCCGGTTGTTGTGGAATTGAAAGATGGAAAGAAGCTTTGTATTGCAGAATCAGACGTGGAGAGTTATCCCGGCATGTTTGTTTGCAATGCGAATCAGTCTAATTCTTTGAAAGGTGTTTTTGCTCCGTATCCGAAAGAAACGATACAAGGTGGACATAATAAATTGCAAAAGCTGGTTACTGCAAGAGAAGATTATATTGCGAAGTGCTCCGGCAGACGAAGTTTTCCCTGGCGCATTGCTATTGTATCTTCTGATGATAAAGAACTCCTTGATAATGATATGGTTTATAAACTGGCTGCTCCCTCCCGATTGGAAGATACTTCATGGATTAAACCTGGAAAGGTGGCTTGGGAATGGTGGAACAGTTGCGGGTTGTCCGGTGTAGATTTCAAGGCTGGTGTGAACAATGTTACCTATAAAGCATATATTGATTTTGCTTCTAAGCATGGTATTGAGTACGTGATTTTGGATGAGGGCTGGGCCGTAAATCTAAAAGCTGATTTATTTCAGGTTGTGCCGGAAATAGATTTGAAAGAGTTGGTTGCTTATGCTGATTCTAAACATGTAGGGCTGATCTTGTGGGCCGGTTACTATGCTTTTGAACGTGATTTGGAAAGAATCTGCAAGCATTATTCAGAATTGGGCATTAAGGGCTTCAAGGTAGACTTCATGGACCGTGACGACCAGGCAATGGTTGATTTTCACTATCGTGGGGCTGAGATAGCTGCAAAATACCATTTAATGTTAGATTATCATGGCACTTATAAACCGACAGGAATGAATCGTACTTATCCGAATGTGATTAATTTTGAAGGCGTACATGGCTTGGAGCAGTTGAAGTTCTCTGGCAGTGAGAAGGTGGATCAGGTTACCTATGATGTGACTATGCCTTTTATTCGTATGATAGCGGGACCTGTAGATTATACCCAAGGTGCAATGAAAAATGGCAATAAACGTAATTTTCGCGCTGTTAATGAAGAACCTATGAGTATGGGAACTCGTTGCCGCCAGCTGGCTGAATATGTAATATTCGAAGCTCCGCTATCCATGTTGTGTGATAGTCCTGTTCTCTATGAACGTGAATCTGAGTGTACCTCTTATATTTCAGATATTCCGACAGTATGGGATGAAACAAAAGCCTTGAATGGAAAAATAGGAGAATATATCTCAATGGCTCGTCGTAAAGGAGATGTTTGGTATGTGGGAGCGCTGACTAATTGGAAAAAGCGTACAATGGAATTTGATTTTTCATTTCTGGGTGAAGGGGAATGGACAATTGAACTTTATAAAGATGGTATAAATGCAGATAAGATAGCTTCTGATTATCGGAAGTCTGTTATCTTTGTTCCCCAAAATCGTAAGCTAACGGTGAATTTGGCAGAAGGGGGCGGATGTGCAATGAAAATTTATAAAAAGTAATAGAGAAATACTTATGAAGGAGAAATTTTTAGGTTGGATTTTATTTCTGATAACGATCTGTAATGGCCAGTACGTTGGTGCTCAGGAGTTACTGACGAATGTATATGGTAGACAATACACTTTTTTGAATGGGAAGTGGAATGCTATTATTGATCCTTATCAGCAAGGTCGGCGAACCTCTATCTATAAGAACAGACCTTTAAGAAATAAGGCTGATTTTAAAGAGTATGAGTTCGAAGGAGGGCTACGTTTGAATGTGCCTTCCGACTGGAATTCGCAGCTTCCAGAACTTAAATATTATGAAGGTACGGTGTGGTATGCCCGTAAATTTGAGGTGAGTAAAAATCAGGATGAGAACCTGTTTCTCTACTTTGGAGCTGTGAGTTACCGTTGCCGGGTCTATCTGAATGGAAAAGAGATAGGTAGTCATGAAGGTGGATTTACGCCGTTTCAGTTCAATATCACTGATTTGGTAAAAGCAGGAGAAAACTTTCTGGCTGTGGAAGTGAATAATACTCGGACGGTAGATGCAATTCCTGCGCTGTCATTTGACTGGTGGAATTATGGCGGCATAACGCGTGATGTGATGTTAGTACGTACTCCTAAAGTATATATCAGCAATTACTTTATACAACTGGATAAATACAAGCCAGATTATATTCATGCAACCTTACAACTGTCAGAGCAGAAAGCGGGCCAGAAAGTGAGAATTGAAATTCCTGAACTGAAAATCGCATCTGAAGTGCAGACTGACGGACAAGGAATGGCGAAAATATCTTTCTGTGCTAAGAAACTGGAACGTTGGTCGCCCCAAAAACCTAAACTTTACCAAGTCACAGTTTCCACTGCAACGGACCATGTGAAAGAGAATATAGGTTTTCGTAATCTTAGTGTGAAAGGGACGAAGATTTATTTGAATGATACTCCGGTCTTTATGAAAGGAATCAGTTTCCATGAAGAGATAGCGCAACGCCAGGGAAGAGCATTTTCAGAGCAGGATGCTGTAGCATTACTTTCTGAAGCAAAGGAGTTGGGTGCTAATTTAGTGCGTCTAGCGCATTATCCACAAAATGAATATATCGTTCGTCTAGCTGAAAAGATGGGTATTATGTTGTGGGAAGAAATTCCTATTTGGCAAGGAATTGATTTTAAAAATGCCGAGACGCGTATGAAGGCGCAAAAAATGTATACGGAAATGGTTATGCGTGACAGGAACAGGTGTGCCTTGACCTTCTGGGGAGTTGCCAATGAAACAGCTCCTTCCGAAGCCCGCAATGCTTTTCTGAAGAGTCTTGTCGAACACTGTCACGAGATGGATACTACTCGTCTGATAACAGCAGCTTTCGATCTGCCGAAGCTGAATCCTGAAACGAAGGCTTTTGAAATGAATGATTCTCTTATCGAAGAGTTGGATGTGGTGTCGATTAATAAATATATGGGGTGGTACCATGCCTGGCCGTCAGATCCTTCGGAAGTACGTTGGAATGTGGCTCTCGGTAAACCGTTGATTTTCTCTGAATTTGGTGGTGAAGCCCTTTACGGGCAATCGGGAGATTCTACTTTAACAAGTTCATGGAGCGAAGAATATCAGGAAAAGCTGTTCAGAGATAATTTGGAGATGTTCAGCCGTGTGGAAAATCTGGCTGGTATTTCTCCTTGGATACTATTTGATTTCCGTTCTCCGTATCGTTTTCATCCTACGAATCAGGAAGGTTGGAACCGGAAAGGGCTTATTTCTGATCAGGGATTCAGGAAAAAGGCCTGGTATGTGATGAAAGAATTCTATAATAATAAGTGATAATATGAAAAAGAATAGTCTTTTGTGTGCAATAATTCTAGGGATTATGGCAACTTCCTTGTCTGCTCAGACAAGGAAGAAGGATTATACCCATCAAGTAGATTCTGTACTGAATCTTATGACTTTGGAAGAAAAAGTCGGGCAAATGATTCAGTATTCCAATAATAAGCTTCTGACCGGACCTTCTCTTGACAGTCGTAATCATACGGAAGAAATCAAACGTGGTGAGGTAGGTTCTATTTTTAATATATTGACTGTAGAGCGTGCAAGGCAATATCAGGATTTGGCTATGCAGTCCCGTTTGAGGATTCCGTTGATTTTTGGTTTGGATGTTGTACATGGGATGAGAACTATTTTCCCGATACCGATGGCTGAAGCTGCCAGTTTTAATCTGGAATTGATAAAAAAAACAGCCAGTGTGGCGGCGGCGGAGACTTCTGCCCATGGGATTCACTGGACGTTTGCTCCCATGGTTGATATCTCCAGGGATGCCCGTTGGGGGCGTTCGATGGAAGGAGCCGGTGAAGACCCTTGGTATGGTAGTCAGGTGGCAAAGGCTCGTGTAGAAGGTTTTCAGGGTACCAATTATAATGATAGAAACACTGTGCTTGCTTGTGCGAAGCATTTTGCTGCTTATGGAGCGGCGGTAGCAGGTAAAGATTATGCCGAAGCTGATATCTCGGAACATACACTTCAACAAGTATATTTACCACCATTCCGGGCTGCAGTAGAAGCCGGAGTGGGCACTTTTATGAATGCTTTTAATGAGATAAACGGTATTCCTGCAACGGCCCATAAGCCTCTTTTAAGGGATGTTTTGAAGGGAGAATGGGGATTCACAGGCTTTGTAGTCAGTGACTGGGGTTCTGTTAGTGAGATTGCCAAACACCGGATGGCAAAAGACAATAAAGATGCAGGACGTCTGGCTGCTATTGCAGGTTGTGACATGGATATGCATTCTATGACTTATGCCAGGCATCTGGTAGATTTAGTGAAAGAGGGCGCTGTAGACATTACTTTGATTGATGATGCTGTAAAACGTATCTTAACGGTAAAATTTGAATTGGGCTTGTTTGATGACCCTTATCGTTATAATTATCGTGAGAAGGAAATCGGAGACAAGAAAGTGAATGCGGTTCACAGGAAAGTAGCCCGTGAAGCTGGAGCCGGTTCAATCGTCCTGCTGAAAAATCAGAATGTTCTGCCTATTGCGTCAACCGTACGTAATATAGCTTTAATCGGTCCCTTGAATAAGGCTAATAAGGATATGCTGGGGAATTGGTCTGCCATTGGCAAGGCAGAAGAGGTGATTTCTGTTTTTGATGGTTTGAAAGCTGCTTTTTCCAAGGCTAAGGTTACCTATATAGAAGGTTATGATTTGGAAACGAATGAATTGAAACCATTACCGGATCTTTCTGGTTATGATGTGCTTATTGTATCGGTAGGAGAGCGTGCCATGGATTCCGGAGAAGCGAAATCGAAAGTTGATATTAGTGTCAATGCCAATCAGCAGTTGATGGTGAAACAAATAAAAGAAAAGGCCGGGAAACCTGTTGTAACTTTGGTTATGGGTGGTCGTCCGTTGATTTTCTCCGATATGGAACCTTATACCGATGCCATTCTTGTGACTTGGTGGTTAGGTACGGAAGCTGGTAATTCTATAGCAGATGTGCTTACTGGTAGCTATAATCCGTCTGGTAAATTGCCAATGACATTTCCCCGTCATGTAGGTCAGTGTCCGATATATTACAATCATAAAAGTACAGGTCGTGCTTGGACACCAAACAATCCGTGGGTAAGCGGTTATATGGATGAGAGTGTGAAACCTGCCTATGCATTCGGATATGGTTTGAGCTATACAACTTTTGAAATTGCTGCTCCTGTGATATCAAAAAAAGAATATAGGTCAGGAGAGTCAGTGGTCGTGACTACTTTTGTTAAGAATACGGGAAAGTATACGGGCAAAGAAACCGTCCAGCTTTATTTGCAGGACGTTGCCAGTTCCGTGACCCGTCCGGTTCTTGAATTGTGTGGAATCCGGCAAATAGAATTGTTACCCGGAGAAACCCGGAAGATTGAATTTACTCTGTCAGAACAGGAATTGGGGTTCTTTAATGCAGATAGACAGTTCGTAACAGAGCCGGGTAGCTTTAAACTTTTTGTCGGGAACAGTTCGGATAATTTGAAAGTAGCAGAATTTGAACTTATAGAGAAATAAATGGCATCACATATGATACGCTATGTTTTTGTACTTTTACTTTTCATTTTCATTTTTACTTTGGGATTGAAAGCCGATGATTTATCCATCATCAGGCAGAAGTATATAGAAAGTATATTGTATAAAAACAAATCAGAACAGCAGCTAATACGGCTGATGTGTCAGACTTCGCATGAAAAGATCGTCGGTGATCAGATAGTTGTAGAATTGATGGAACGTTGCCCGATAGAAGTCGGGTACGTTCGTCAATTATTATCAGACTTGAGTGAGGAGGGTAGTTGGAGTGACCTTGATTTTACTAATAGCAAGGCTGCCAGCTGGCTTCCGCGGATCCATGCAGCCCGTGTGCTTGAGCTGACTAAAGTTTATAGTAATCCGGAGCATGATTTTTATAAATCGGCTGAGGTTGCAGAGGCTATCCATAAAGCCATAGGCTATTGGTTTCGAATGAAGCCGATAGCTGCCAATTGGTGGTATAATGAAATTGGTATACCTAAAGTACTGGGAGCTGTGTTTATCTTATTTGAAGATCAATTGTCGACGGAAGAAAAGAAACACGCTATAGAAGTGATGAGTCAGGCAAAGATAGGGATGACAGCTCAAAATAAGGTTTGGTTAGCCGGCAATGTGTTGGTGAAAGGTTTGTTGCTGAATGACCTTCAACTAGTGTGGAAAGCAAGGAATGCTATAAACGATGAGATCAAGATGGCTTATGGTAAATCAGAAGGAATTAAGGTTGATTATAGTTTTCATCAACATGGACCTCAACAGCAGGTCGGGAATTATGGTGCAGCTTATTTGGCTACTATGAGTTTCTGGGCATATATTCTTGATGACACTTCGTTGGCATTGGATGAGGAGCGTTTTCAGATTATAACTAACTATACTAATGAAGGTGTACGGAGAATTCTGTGGAAAAACAAGATGGATGTAAATAATCTCGGAAGACAGCTTTACAAGCAGGCACAGCGAAACAAAGCTTTTTCGAGTTTGTTCTCTGCCAATATGTTGGCGCAGGTGAATAGTAAAGACAGTAATACCTATCAGCTCTTGATTGATGAAAACCTTGGTAATACTCCAACTTCGTTGTTAGGGCAGTATCATTTCTGGAAATCAGATATGACAATCCATCGTTGTCCCACTTGGATGGCATCTGTGAGGATGGCATCGGACAGGGTGATTGGTACAGAGTCGGGCACTGATAATGTAAAGGGGTATTATCTGGCAGACGGTGCTCTCTATACTTATGTGGATGGTGATGAGTATACGGATGTATTTCCTTGTTGGGATTGGCGTAAAGTGCCTGGTGTAACTTGCTATCAAGAAGATAAGGCTGTCCATGTGATGGGATGGCTTGAAAAGCAAAATAAAGGTTCGTTCGTAGGAAATGTGAATGATGGCGTTATTGGTCTTACCTCGATGGATTTAGTAAGGGATGGGCTTTATGCTAGAAAAACATGGATTTTTACACCGGATTATATCTTGTGTTTAGGAGCGGGCATTCGTTCGGATAGCAGTTATCAGGTGAATACTTCTGTAGAGCAGGCTGTGCTGAGAGATGATTTACTACATCTGCATAAAGGGAAGTGGGAGGTTGTGAAGGATTTGAATTTTTCTTGTGAGAATCCCCAGCGCTTCTTTCATCGTCAGACCGGATATATTTTACTGGAAGGTAAAGGGCGTATGTTTTCTGAACAGCGTACGAATTTCTGGAATGATATCATGAAGATATATCCTAAAAGTGAATTGCAGACAAAAGATGTATTTACTATCTATATAGATCATGGGATTCTTCCACAAAATGATTCATATCAGTACATAATATTGCCGGCTACCACTCCTAAGCAAGTACAACGCTTTGATTTATCTTCATTCAAAATAATCAGTAATACTAGTCAATGTCAGGCTGTCCAACTGGATCAAGATACATATTTACTTGCATTGCATGAAGCCGGAAGTATTTCCTTGTCCGGTAAACTAAAGTTTGAAAGTGATAAAAAAGGGCTTTTCATTCTGCATACTTATAAGAAGGGGTGGAAAGTATATGCTTCGGACCCAACTCAGACAGAAGCATTTATGGAGGTGACATTTAATGGGGACAAGAGAAAAATCAAATTGCCCGAAGGCGAATATAAGGGAACTGTTGCCATATCCTCCAAATAACCTGTTGAATGAGTCATGGTAGTGAAGAAAATCTTGGTGAGATAGAAATCACACGAAAATGAGGCTGATGAGAATGTTAAATGGAAAAAGGTTGCAGTGATAAAACACTGCAACCTTTTTCCATTTATTTCTTTGTTATTGATTTACAACGGAATATATTCCACGAATGCCTCCATTGCTTCGTAAGATGCCAGACCAAGACTGTCATACAATGCAGCAGTACCACGGTTGCGATCTTCGCTGCGTTGCCAGAACAGACGTTCATCGTTGCCCAGGAACGGTGCACTTTCCATCTGAGACTGGTGTTTCAGGATAGAGTTACGTTTGGCACGGAGTTCTTCAGGACTGATAGGCACTGCCATTTCAATGTTCTCAATTTCCCATTCAGCCCATGCACCGCGATACATCCAGATGCGGCAGTCTTTCAGCCATTTTGCACCTTCTTCTTTTTCCAGGTCGATAGCTGCAAATACGGCATCGGTGCAGACACGGTGTGTGCCGTGCGGGTCGGCAAGGTCGCCGGCAACGAATATCTGGTGAGGTTTCACTTCACGCAACAGGTTACGTACGATTTCCACATCAGCTTCAGTCAGCGGACCTTTCTGAATACGACCGGTTTCATAGAACGGCAGATCAAGGAAATGACAATGATCCAGTGGGATGTTATTGTATGTACAGGCGGTGCGTGCTTCACCACGACGTATCAAACCTTTAATGGTAAGAATATCGCGTGTGTCGATGTCACCGTCTTTTTTCTCTTTCAGGAACTTACGGATCTCTGCATACTTGTCGGTAATCACTTTGTCTTCGCTGTTATTGAAGATTTGATTGAAACCGTTGATAAAGTGCAGGAAACGGATTACTTCTTCGTCACCTACGGCAATGTTACCGGAGGTTTCGTAAGCCACGTGTACATCATGCTTTTGCTCTACCAGACGACGGATGGTACCTCCCATAGAGATAACGTCGTCATCGGGATGCGGAGAGAATACAACGACCCGTTTCGGATACGGTTTTGCGCGTTCGGGACGATAAGTATCGTCTGCATTCGGTTTGCCACCCGGCCAGCCGGTAATGGTATGTTGCAGATCGTTGAATATTTTGATATTTACATTATATGCAGAACCGAACAGAGCCAACAATTCACTTAAACCGTTTTCATTGTAATCCTTATTGGTAAGTTTCAGGATAGGCTTTCCTGTCAGTTGGCACAACCATACGATGGCACTGCGGATCAGTTTGTCGTTCCATTCACATGAAGTCACTAACCACGGACGGTGGATACGCGTCAGGTTGCCAGCTGCGGAAAGGTCGATAACTACATGGGCATTGTTGTGCGTTTGCAGGTAAGATGCCGGTATAGTATCTGTTACTGCACCTTCTACACACTCTTTCACCATTTTGGCCTTATCATCACCCCATGCCATCAAGAAGATTTTCTTGGCTGCCAGAATGGTGGATACACCCATTGTGATAGAGCTGATCGGTGTGCTTTCAATGCTCCCGAACATTTTGGATGCCTCGTTGCGTGAGTCATTGTCCAGCAAAATGAGGCGGGTAGTGGAGTTCAGACGGGAACCCGGTTCATTGAAACCGATGTTACCTACACGACCAATGCCGAGTAATACGGCATCCAGTCCGCCAAAGCTTTCGATGCGCTGCTCGTACAAACGACAATATTCGAAGATCGTATCTTTGGGGATAGTACCGTCCGGACTGAAAATATTCTGCTTGTCGATGTCTACATGATCGAGAAACATCTCTTTCAGGGCATTCAGATTGCTGTTGATAGCATCTGCTGTGAGCGGATAATATTCGTAAAGGTTGAATATGATGACATTGCGGAAACTCAGACCTTCTTCTTTATGCATCCGGATAAGGGCTGAATATACATTGCGGGGAGAATTACCGCCCGGCAACGCCAATACGCAAAAACGTCCGGCTTTTTGTTTGTCGCGAATCAGTTGGGCTATTTCGCAGGCAATGTGGTTTGCACCTTCCTCGGCTGATTCGTAGATGTCAGCGGGGATTTTTTCCAGTCGGGTCAATACTGACCTTTCAAATGCATTCTCAGGTCTGTAATACCTGGGGGAGACTCTGTTGAGAGTGATTTGAGAACTAAGATTGGTTTTCATAACTTATTTAGTATTAATAAATTGATTAAAGCTTGTCGCTTCTAAGATTTAACAAATATACGAAAAACAATGTTCACTTATGTAAGTGGTGGGGTTGTTTTTCGGAACAAGGTGTTTTTTGCCGCACTGTTTCGGGGTACAAATGTAGGCACTTTTTAGCAACAAAGCACTCACTCCTTTTAGGTATTTTCTTTAAAAAGCCTAAAAAAGGTGTTGAGGTGGGGCTTTTTGTCATGCTTGGGGGACAGCTTCCTGTGTGGGGAGCATGACAGCTTCCTCTCACAATGCGTGAGAGCCTGCTGTCACAACGCATGAGAGCCTCCTGTCACACATCGTGAGAGGAGGCTCTCACTGGCTATGAGAAAATCAGCCTCTTCTTTTCTTATCCCAGCGGGTCGTCTTCTATTCCGCCGTCGCCGCCGCTGCCACTGCCGGGAGTTTCCTCGGCAGGCTGGCCTACCACGAAGTTGTTGTCCATCACCACCGTGCGGGGTTCCTTCAGCAGTTGGCTGCTGTTGGCTCCTATCTGTGTGCAGAGCTTCACTTGCCATACGGAGCCTTCTTCGGCGGAGGCGGGCATCACGAAGCCCACCTGTGTGGGGGTGTTGGGGAAGAGGCGTGTGGCGGGGATGAATACCGGGGTTACGCCCTGCTTGTCCTGACGGGTGAGCGTGATGCCTGCGTTGGCTTCGGCGGGCCCGCCCACCTTGAGGTTACGGCCTTTGATGATGCAGGCTTCGCCGGCTGCCACGGGGACGCTGTCGCCACGGGTGGCTGCATCGGGGTGCTGGGCATCCTGTGCGCTGACCACGGAGAAGAGTTGCGGGCCGGTTTTTGCTTTGTCTATTTCCAGGTCCAGTTCGGCTTCGGTGAGGGACTGGCGCATGAGGTCGCTCATGGCGTAGCTGATGCCGAGTTTCAACTTCGAACGGTCGGGGGCGGCGCTGAGTTCGCTGTCCAGCAGGGAGCCGGAGACGGTGGTGTGATAATAGCCCAGCGGGGTGGTGATACCGAAGCCGTTGGAGAGGTACCAGGCGGCGAGTTCCAGGGTTTCACGGGTGAGCATTTCCACTTCGCTCTGATTCTGATGGCCGTGCGTGGCGGCCACTTCCTTGGCGAGGTCGGCCAGGGTGAGGGTGCGTTGCGACTTCACGGTGAGGTAGTAGTCGTTCTTTATGTCTTTGGTAAGCAGGTTTTCACGTGCTTTGAGTACGAGCTTGGCTCGTTGAGAGGTCTTTGCCATTGTTACTTTTGATGGTTTAGAGGGTGAATAATTATTGTTGTTGATAACTGCTATTGTAACTGCCGGGTTCCAGCTTGTCGTTGTCGGAGCCTTTGTAGCTATAGTATATTTTTGACCAGGTGGTGGAGCCCCAGGTCTTCCAGTTGGTGATGGCCTCTTCGCTGCTCATGGTGCTGTGGTAGAGGAAGAGGAATTTGGTAGCGGGGGTGTTATCAAAAGCATTGTTGTATACACTAATGCTTTTGTCACCGGACAGGGCTACTTTTTCTAAGGGACAAGACCAAAATGCTATATCTCCAATCGCTTCCAGCCCTTCTGATAGTGTGACTGATGTCAGGCCGCTACCAGAGAAAGCCTGACTTCCCCAAGTCCTAACCGAGGCCGGAATGGTGATGTTCGTCAAACTTTTACAATCACTGAATACGAATTCTCCAATCGCTTCCAGCCCTTCTGATAGTGTGACTGATGTCAGGCCGCTACCAGAGAAAGCCTGATTTCCCCAAGTCCTAACTGAGGCCGGAATGGTGACACTCATTAAACTCTTACAATCACTGAATGCCACTTCTCCAATCGCTTCTAGCCCTTCCGATAGCGTGACTGATATCAGGCCACTTTCAGAAAAAAGCCACTCCCCCCAAGTCTTAACCGAGGCCGGAACGGTGATGTTCGTCAAACTCTTATTTCGAAAGAAAGCCGAGTCTCCAATTCTTGTCAGCCCCTCTGATAGCGTGACTGATGTCAGACCGCTTTCGCCGAAAGCACAATCCCCGATAGTGACTACCCCCGTTAAGTCTGCACTGATTAAATTGTTGCATCCCTTGAAAGCGTCATTCGGTATTTCTTCCCCTGCAGGAAATTTGATACCTCTGATTTTTCCGCTGTTCACGTATGTTTTCAGTGTGGCGTAGTCCGCATCATTCAGTGTCCCGGTGATGATTACTTTATTATACTTCCAGCTGTCATTATCTATTCCTTGGTTTTTCAGCAGGTTTTCAAGGCCGCCTTCACTGCTATTGTCTATCGTAATCTCGTTCATCTGAATCTCCGTGGCGGCATCGTTGCTGCCGCTCCATTCCTCTACGGTGGCGGAGATGCCGGTGATGCCGGTGCGGTTCAGGCTCAGGATGTAGGTGTGGTTCTGTCCGGCGGCGGTGGTTATCTTTTGCGTGGCGGTGTAGGTATAGTCCGTTCCATTCATGTTGACGGTGATGGCGGGCGTTAGTGCCTGTTCCGGTATCAGCAGGGTGCAATACTCCTGGGTGGCGGTGTTTGGTTGGCAGAGAGTGATGGTATTGGAGGTGCTGCCATTGCCTGCCTTGCCCTCATTCTCATCTCCTGCGGTGGTATTCACGGTTCCTTGTGTATATACTCCCGATACTTTTACGCTGATGCTGGTCAGTTCATCGGCAGTCATGTCCGAACCCGGTTGTAACTTCACGGTCAGCTTTGCCAGAGCGTGTTCCAGCAGGATGCTGGCAGGGATATTGGGAGCGGTGACCGTGCTGCGATAGTAGAGGCGGTCTTCCTTCAGGTAATAGTTTGCCTCACTGGCTGTGGTTGAGGGAGTCGTGGGTAGAATGATGGTGGCGTTTTTGGCGCTATAGATGAGCAGGGTGTGCTCTGTGGTGCTGCTCTGCCAATAGAGGTCGTCTACGCTGTTCCACTCGTTTTCTGCGCTACTGTAAGTCAGGGTAGTCGTCTTGGTGATGTTTCCGCAGGTAAGTTTGGCTGTCAACTGTTGTCCGTCGGTGAAGTCGCTTCCGGTTGCTCCCCGGGTGGTGATATTGTTCAGTGGCAAGGCATTGACGTTGGTGGATGAGTTATTGTTATCCTTGTCTTTGTCGCACGAGGCGATAAGTAGCATTGCCGACAGGCAGAGGACGGCTGCGGACAAGTGGCGGTATAGGGTTGTCTTCATTGGGATGAGGGATTATTTAACGGTGAATTTAGTGATGGCTCCGGAGACGGTAGTGACCGATGGAAAGGGTGAATAACAGAATCCTGCAACATTAACACCAAGCTCTTCCGCTTCCTTCCCGAAAGTTTCTCCGGGCAGCAGATATCCGGTATGCACTTTGTTGTTATTCCATAGCTTGATGTTCTTTCTGTTGGTGCTTCCGGCGGCATTGGATTCCTTGGCGCCAATCACTGTTACTTTGTCGCTTCCCGCAGTCACCTCTATCCGTGCCAGCAGGTGGATAAAGCCGAGGGGAATGGCGGCGGATTTTGAGGGCATCACTTCGGTTGCATTCCGGGTCATCAGATAATCGTATGAAGCGATGTTATCAGCTTTGTATTCATCTGGCAAGGTGATGATGGGTGGCATTGCATTTTCCTTCTCTTTAGCCGTCAGCCGTGGGCTGTAGGCGGTGAAGCTGTGCTTCGTGGTGCTGTTCTGCCAGCGCAAGCCGTCGCCAGCGGAGACGTTCCCTGAGGCATTTATTGCCTGCCAGGAACCACCGGTGTACTTATAGTCCGCCATCTTCCGGAGAGATGGACTGCCCTCCACGGTCATGATGACGGTCATGGTGGTGCCATCGGTGGTGAGGTCTTTGGCGGCGCGGGTGCCGGCTTGTATGTCGGCGTCGGTCAGGGTGAGGGCGCCGAAGTGGATGGGCTGTCCGGTGAGGTCGTCGGCGTCGGGGGTGACGGGGACGGCTGCGGGGCTGTCGTCGGTGCCGCAAGCGTTGAGCAGGGCGGTGGCTGCTGTGAGCAGCAGGGCGGTGCTTGCCGTAAGCAGCAAGGAGTGCCGCAGGTTGAGTAATGCTTTTCTTGTTCTCATATCATTGTTACTTTTATGCATTGTTTCCATTCGGTTCGTTCGGTGGAAATGCTACTCTGACATGAGACGGGGAAAACGGAAAGTGTCCCGGCATCCGGCTGCACGAAGAAGGGCAGGCGGGTGGCGGGACGTGAAAAATAAAGGCAGGTATAGCTACTTAATATGTTCAGCCAGTTTATCCGGACTTTGCCGAACATCCCAGACCGCATGAATATAAATGATATCGTTACTTAACTCATATATTAGTGTATAATACGCATCGGCAACCAAAGCGCGTATTCCCGGTCCCAACTTAGGCTCTTGCCTTCCCGCTAAAGAGAAATTCAGAAGCTTGTCGGACGTTGCGAGAATATTACCACAAATGCGTGCAGCGGTTCTATCACTGAATTGTAAATAATAAGTACGTATAGCATCTAAATCTTTCTCTGCAGTGAATGACCAGATTATCTTCATACATTACCGTATTTTTTCTTCATGTCTTCCTGAGTGTAGCACCTCCCGCTTTTTATATCTTGGCGACTTAGCTCTAAATGTTCTTGCATTTCATTCATCGTATATTGACAGGGAGGTTCGCTCACTACATGATTGCAAGATTCCTCTTCCTGGCGGGCATAGCCTTTCACACGGCTACGTAACCCTCTCAATAAATGAATAGCTTCACTCATCAGTTCATCGTTATCGAGCAAAGCGCTTACTTCGCTTATCAAAGATGTTCTTAGTTCCATTGTTCTCATAATCCGTTTCCTCCTATCTGTTTTTACTCTATTGTAGCAATACAACGATGCAAAGATAACAAAAGTTCCCGTAAGGCGTTGTGAGGTATTCCCTTTATTTTCCGTTTCCCAGTCTGTCAAAGAGCGTTTCGTTAGTGACTAATCACTGTTTTTGTTCCACCCCCGTTGCGAAGCAGGCGGTGCCGGACTTGACGCATGGCGTCCGGGGCAGAGAGGAGGGAGAGATTAGGGGTGGGCAGGGACTACCATGTCGGCATTGCCGTTATCATCACCACTACCGGCATCCCATGAATCAATCGTGAACTGTATCAGTTCTATGCCTACCTTATTGGCTTTGAGGGTGAATTCGTACTTTTTGCCGCCCACCATAGCAAGTGAACCATCACCGCTGACACTCAGCTTATAGATATAAGGAGTAGCGTCCAAAGCGGTCAATGTGACGAAATCGTCGCCATTTGTGAATGTAGTGCCTGGCATCACGATGGCATAGAATACATTGCCAGTCCGGTAGGGATTGACGGTTGTCAGGGCGGAAGGGACGCCTTGCTCGCTTGCCGCTTTACATGTACCGGTTTTCAGGTCGAATTCCCCTTTAGCCTTTATGCCGTTGGGGGCATTAATTACCATGTCCATAGCAGCCAGTTCCTCACTTGTCATATCATTGCCTCTAGTGATGGTCACCTTTATTAGGCTCATCTTATGTTCCAGCACCATAGGCAAAGCGTCTGTACGTGCTTTCACCGGGGCGGTGCTTTTCCAAAGGAAGTCTACGGCTTTGTAGTTAGCGCCATCGAGTTGGTCTGCCTTCAGTTCAAATTCGATAGTGGTGTTGGTCTGGCTCATAGCTCCGTCGTAAGGCGAGTAGGCATACAGCGTATGATACTGCGACGTGTTCTGCCAGTAGATAGCATCGCCTGACCATGAATCGCCATCGTATGTATATTTCACATTATTGTACTTGTCCAGGCTTCCCAAAACGCCTTTAGCATCATCATTCTGCGGCTCTCCCATATAGATACCGATACTGTTTCCCGTTTCAAAACTCGCGTCGTCTTCAATAGTGACACGTGTCTGTGTCGCTGTCAGTCCGAAGTCCAGACTAATCGGCTTCGTGATGTCCACCACTTCCGGTTCGTCGCTGTTGCCGCATGCGCCCAGGGCGAAAATAGCGGTCGTCATGGCCGTAGCCATCAAAATCTTACTTGCTCTCATATCTTTTACTTGTTTAAATAGTTTATATACATTATCAATCACCTTATACTTAATATTTAATATTTATCTCCATCCCCGCATCTCCTTCACTCTCTCCTCCTTCCTGCCACTGGCCGATGCTCACGGTCATGGAGGCTTCCGTGCGGTTCACGGTGACGGCCAGGGTATAGCTCTTTCCGCTTTCGAACACCCCGTTCTTATCCGTTGCTTTCAGGGTGTAGTTCTGGGTGCCGATGGAGTCTCCTGCCGTCCATTGGTCGTTGAGGGAGCGGGTCTGCGTGGCGTGGCTTGTCTGCCCGATTCCTGCGGAGAGGCTCACGGCTACCCGGTCGCCGCTGTCCGTGTCCGGTGCGTTTTCGTCGTTTGTGCAGCCCGTCAATAGTGCGAGGACTGCAAGAATGCTTAGATACTTCATATACTCGGTATTGATTGTTTTTATTCGTTGTCTGCGTCCATATCCGTCTCTGTGCCTGTGGTCCAGTCGTTGATACTTCCGGTGATGCCTGCCTCTTCGATGCTCTGGTCCAGCGACAGGTTGCCGCTCAGGACGAAGGCGTCCGTGCCGCTTCCCGCTTCGAAGTTGTTGAAGCCTGCCAGCAGGCGGGTGAGGTCGTAGGTTTCGGTCTGCGGTTCTCCCTCGGCGTAGTGCAGGGTGAGGGTGAGCAGTTGCTGCGTGTAGGGTGAGATTCCCAGCAGGAGGTGGCAGCCAGTAACGGGCTTCGCCTCCTGCGCTCCAGGTCTGTATGTTGCCGTGGGTATGCCCGTAATTCCACATACCGTAACTGCCGTCGGCGGCTATGGAAAGTTTCTTACCTATATATATTTCGGTTCCGAGGTTGGGGGCAAGGGTTGCCCACGAAAGGAAGTTGGTGGTGAGAGCGACACGTGAAGTCGTTTTTTGTGCATTCAAGGGGAGAAGGTATCCTGCCATACAGGATAACATCAGTAGTTTTACCAATTTTACTGTATTCATTGTCGTTATATTGAGATGATATATTCAGAGATAATAAGCTCGTGTTCCGGAAGTTATTCGGGGAATTGGAGGGAGGTAATGTCTGTTTTATCGTGTGCATAAATAGTAGGTTTTATAGGGTGTCCATTAAACGTTCGTTTAAAAGGCATTTTACTGCCATTTTTCTAATCTTTGATAAGACTATGAGCCTGATAACTGACAGTTAGAAGGATATAATAGTAAAAAAAGTTATTGATATTTATACTTGGTGTATAAAATATTGCTATATTTGCACGTCCTTTAAACGAACGTTTAATTGTACAGGCGTGTATAGGTAATTGTTTGTTTTACAGCCTGCTTTCGGTTTCGTAAGGAAGTAACTTGATGAATGGATAGTTGGTTGATTTGTAATATTTTAAGTGTTTTGCTGGTGGAAATATATATCTTTATGCAAATTCTCTTCCTAAAGAATAGGATATTCATTACTTATTTAATGTGGATCAGCAGGTGAATTTAGTTCATGTTTAAGCGGATATGAATCAGTTACGAGCTTTGCCGTAAGCCTCCTAATAAAACTTTCTTCCCCTATCTTTGTTCTTTCCGTTGGAATAGACTACATTTGTCTCACTTCTTGTGTATGAACCCCAAAACAGGAGCAATTATGGAAAATGTGAAAAGAATTCCCTATGGCGTCTCCAACTTCGTGGAAGTGGTGGAGCAGAATCAATATTATGTAGACAAGACTATGTACCTGCCTTTGTTGGAAGACCAACCCGACAGTCTCTTTTTTATCCGTCCCCGCCGTTTTGGTAAAAGTATCTTTCTGAGTATGCTCAGGGCATACTACGACATCTCCCAGAAAGAAATGTTCCAGAAGCGTTTCGGGAACCTTTGGGTAGGAGAGCACCCCACGCCCCTGCAAGGAACGTTCCAAATACTCTATATGGATTTCTCACGGGTGGGAGGACTGGACAGATCGCTCGCCGAGAACTTTGACGACTATTGCTGTGGCGGCTTGGACGATTTCGCTTCCATTTATGAGCCTTATTATTACCTCGGTTTCCAGCAGGAGATGAAGGAACAGTACGGCTCCACCAACAAGCTGAATCTTCTGGAACGGAAGTCACGTCAATACGGCGCCAAACTCTATCTTATCGTCGATGAATATGACAACTTCACCAATATGGTACTCAACGAACAAGGAGAAGGTATTTATCATGCCTTGACGCATGCCAGCGGTTTCTATCGGGAAGTGTTCAAGAAGTTCAAAGGAATGTTCAAGCGTATCTTCATGACCGGTGTCAGTCCCGTCACTCTGGACGACCTGACCAGCGGATTCAATATCGGCTGGAATATCAGCACCAAACATCAGTTCAATATGATGCTGGGCTTCAGCGAGACGGACGTGCGCACGATGCTTCAATATTATAAGGAGGCGGGAAAACTACCGGAAGAGGCGGACGTGGAAACGATGATTCAGGAGATGAAACCGTGGTATGACAATTACTGTTTCGCAGAAGAGAGTCTGGAACGTGACCCGAAGATGTTCAATTGTGACATGGTGCTTTACTATTTGCGCAACTATATAGATTTAGGTAAGTCTCCCAAGGAGATGATAGACCCCAATACCCGTACGGATTACAGCAAGATGAAGAAACTCATCCGTCTGGACAAGTTGGACGGCAACCGCAAGGGTGTATTACGCAAAATAACGGAAGAGGGGCAGATTGTAGCCACCTTGGTAAATACTTTCCCTGCCACCGAGATAGCTAATCCGGAAATATTCCCCAGCCTGCTCTTTTATTATGGTATGCTGACTATTACCGCTACACGTGGGAATTATGTAGTATTGAGTATTCCCAACAACAATGTACGGAAGCAATATTATGAGTTTTTGTTAGAGGAGTACCAGGACAAACGCCATATTAACCTGAATGATCTGGGCCTGATGTATTATGAAATGGCCTACGACGGCCATTGGCGTGAGTCTCTCGAGTTTATTGCCCACGCCTACAAAGAGAATTCCTCCGTGCGGAGCGCCATTGAGGGCGAACGTAACATTCAGGGGTTCTTTACCGCTTATCTCAGTGTGAACGCTTACTATCTGACTGCTCCGGAAGTAGAACTGAATCATGGTTATTGCGATCTGTTCCTGATGCCGGATCTGCTGCACTATGACGTGAAGCATAGTTATATTGTGGAATTGAAATATCTTTCCTCAAAGGATTCAAGTGCGAAAGCGGAAGCGCAATGGCAGGAAGCCGTGGATCAGATAAAAGAATATGCCACTGCGCCGAAGGTTCGCCAATTGATACAGAACACAGAATTGCATTGCATTGTGATGCAATTCCGGGGTTGCGAACTGGAGCGGATGGAGGAAGTCTGAGTGCGAGGTTATAATTTGCAATAGACTATTCCACAAAGAAGGTCGTGGAAGCCGTATTCCCTGCGTCATCTACGGCAGTCAACGAATGTTTCCCCGGTTTGGGTTGCAGGGAGATTTTATGAAAGTCCTGCGTTTGAGTCAGATAACTGTTGTCGATATGCCAATAGATGGTGGTGCCGGGGTTACTGTGAGCCAGTTCGACGGTGATGAAACCTTTGCTTCCATCCATCTGCCGGGATAATACAATCCGTGCATTCATGGGCGGGTAGATGAACTGCATTGGTTGGAGGGCATCTTCTCCGCAACCCGGCTTGAAGGGAGGAAGCGGACTGTATTCCGGATGATGTTGTCTGTAATACCATTCCCAGACGGGCGGCAAAGTGAACCAGGATTTCTGGATGGTAGGTTCCAGATTAGCACAATTCTCATAGATACGGTGAGTCTCATCGGCTGAGAGAGTGATGAGGTGATGATAAGGGCAAGCTTCCGTCTTTAATCCGGCGGGAAGAATCAATAAGGTGTCTGTTTCTTCGCAAAATCGGCCTTTCAGATGTCCGGATTTCCGGCATACTTCAGCCTTAACAAAGACATTCTCCGGACGTTTGAACCATTGTGTAGGAGGAAGCAGGCTGAATATGTCAAACAGAACCGGGCCGGCTGTCCGTGCTCCTACAAGACCGGGTTTACCTTCTCCGGTAGCATTACCCACCCATACACCTACGGCATAGTGAGGGGTGACGCCTACAGCCCAAGCATCGCGGAATCCATGACTCGTTCCGGTCTTCCATGCGATGGGATGCATGGAAGGGATGGATTTCCAGTCTATTTCTTCGGGACGGTTCACCTCGGTTAGAGCATTGAATGTTTGCCATACGGCTCCCGGTTGAAAAACGTCCGTTGTCTTTGCAGAAGTGACTGCCTCGGAATTTTCCGAATCTTCAGTATCTGAAAGTAGTAAACTACATTCCGTTTGTGGAAGTTGCAATAAACTCCGTCCCATGTGTGCGTATGTATTGGTTACATCCCATAGGGTGGCTTCCGCTCCGCCTAAGATAAGTGATAAACCATAATGGGAGGCGGGGCGGTTGATTGTCTTCAAACCTATTTGCCTCAGGAAAGTGTGAAACTTGGGAACACCATATTTTTGCAGCATCGTTACTGCCGGAATGTTTAGTGAACGAGCAAGTGCTTCTGAAGCAGGAACAGCACCTTCGAACTGCAAACTGAAGTTTTGAGGTGTAAAGCCATTAATATTAATGGGTATATCAGGCAGTAGTGTATGAGGTAGCAGGCTGCCTTCCTGCAACATGGCATAATATAGAAATGGTTTCAGAATACTTCCCGTACTTCTGGGTGCCTGAATTACATCTACCTGGTTACCGCTTTGTTTCCGTTCGAAGTTTACATTGCCGCAATAAGCTACCACCTGATTGGTCCGGATATCAATCACCAGAATAGCCAGGTTGCGTATATCACTCCGGTTAAATTCATTACTCCAACGTTCGGCTGCATTCTCTATCTGGCTTTGAATACCTCTGTCGATGGTTGATACGGAATATTTCCCATTCCGTTCCTGATAGAAGCGACTGACCAGGTGAGGAGCTATTTGAGGGAGAGAATGAGGCTCATCGGGTAGTGGTTCGCTGATGGCCAGTTCGTAAGTGGAACTATCTATAATCTTTCGCTCACGCAGTTGTTTCAGTAGACGATTTCTTTTATTGAGCAGTGATTGTCGTGATTTGGAAAGGTGAATCATGGCGGGTGCGTTTGGAAGTACCGCCAGCATAGCTGCTTCCGCCCAGGAAAGTTCTTCGGCCGAATGTCCGAAATATCGCCAGGCGGCGGCATCGAGTCCTACTACATTTCCTCCGAAAGGAGCGTGTGAAACGTACATGGACAAGATTTTCTCTTTTGAAGCACGAAATTCAAGTCGGGTAGCCAAGATCATTTCTATGAACTTTTCTCCAAAAGTACGCGATTCGTTTCTTGCCAGACGGATCGTTTGCATGGTGAGGGTACTTCCTCCACTTACAATGCGCTTATTCTTTAGGTTTTGGTAGGCGGCTCTGCCCGTGGAGACAGGATTGACTCCCCAATGGTGATAGAAATGCCTGTCTTCGAAAGTGATGAGACATTGCTTTACTTTCTCCGGAGTAGTGGTCCGGGGCGGAAAACGCCATTGACCGTCGGATGCAATGCGTGCGCCCAGTAATTCACCGTTCCGGTCAGTGACAACGGTGGAGTAGGGCACATGGAAAAGTTGCCGGGGGAGGCAAAAGATATAGGCTATCACCAGAATTGTAATAAGTATGAGTATTACTTTTCTGGTGATAGACAGTTGTTTGAAGTACTTTATAATCTTAGCTCCCATGAAACGAACTTAACGGCTGACGGTCGTTCTTCCTGCCTTGGTTCGTGCCTGTGCCGAACCGTCATACATGGCTTCGCACTGGATAGCCGGCAGAATGAAATTACCTGCATACGTAGCTTGCAGTCTTATGGTGAACTTTTTCAGCTCGCTGCGACGCAAGTCGAAATAGGTCAATATACGGTCGTCACGAATATCCTGGTAGGTATACTCACGGGTAGGCGTCACTTCCGGAGTCATCAACCGGTCGTTGTAAATCTCCCAACCTGACGGCAGGATATGTGTTAATGCCAAATTGCTGTAAGCAGTGGTTCCACTGATATTACCTACAGTAATGACTGCCATAAAGTCTGTTCCTTGCTTGATATCATCTATGGATATCGTCGCTCCGTTCATATCCGTATATTTTACGTCCAGGCGGAGGTTATTGGATATTGCGGGTAACGTATCATTGAGTAACTGTGTACGTGTAATGAGATCCACACTTAATGCGCCTTTACCTTCATTCTTTACTATAATATTCCCCGAAGCCGGTGAAGTGGACAGTTCCTTTGCAAATACAGCCTTGGCTGATTTCACTACGGGTTGCTGCTTTCCATTCCATGTCCAGGTGAAGTCCAGAGTACCTGAAAGCTTTTCAGCCAGGCGTCCCATTGCCATCAATGAGAAAGCAGTGGACTGTGTACTAAACCAATTCTCCTCGGCCAGATTCTTGGATACCTTTTTCGCCTGTTGCAATGCCGCCTGGTCGCGGTTCATCAGGAGTAAAGTTTCCAATATCATAGCTTCGTCACGATCATACGAACCATAGATGTAGTTCTGTGAAGAATAGGGGGCAATGGTGGTTTCCGCCTTAAATACCAATTCTTCAGCCGGTTTCATCTTACCCGTCAGGGCATAAGCGGCTGCCAGTCTCCATTTGGCTTGCAGAGACAGGTTAGTTTGTTCTTTCATACGGTTCATGGCACCCTGCTCAGGTGCACCGGCTAATGCCAGTGTGTACAACCTATATGCCTGTTGCACTTCCGTTTGCCAGTGACCCCAACTGTCATCCTGATCCGGCATCCGCCAGTTCTGGGCAGCAGCACGTTGGAAACGTTTCCACTTATTCAGCACATTCGAGTTGACAGCGTAGCCTTTCTCCTGTGCCAATACAAGGAACATACCCGCATAAGAAGTAATCCACTCATCAGCGTTGGCATTCCCCGGCCAGTAAACAAAACCGCCATTCGGAAGCTGGCGTGCATAGAGTTGTCGTATCGCTTCCTGTACGTTGACCTTAATCTTTTGAGCTTCTTCCTCATCCACAGCTTTAAACTGGCTGACGAACAACAGCGGCAGAGCCTTGGAAGTCAGTTGTTCCGTGCAATGATGTTGATAATTGTACAGGTAGTCGAACCTGCGGCTGATATCTACCGAAGGAATACGTGAAACTTCCAGCAATATACGGCTGCTTGCTGGAGAAGCACCATTCAATGCATAAGGAAGTGTTACACTTTCTCCTTTTTCCACCCATTGACTGTTACGGAAGGTCACTGCCGGATTCGGATTCCGGACTTCGATTTCAATGGTCTCTTTCGCCTGCTGACTGCCATCGCTGGCAGTGATATGTATCGTTGCTTTTCCTGTTTTACTTCCGGTCTTTATCTTAAAGTAAACGAGTTGGTCACCCGGTTGACTGAAAGTAATGGATTGTTTATTTGGATCGATTACTTGCACACCTCCACCTGAAGCCTGGATGGATACCGATACATTCTTCACTTCCTTCTCCATGGCAAAGACATTTACCGGGACAGTAATCTCTTCTTGTGTGCTCAGCACACGGGGCAGTGTGGACAACAACATCAACGGTGTCCGCACGAAAGAAGTCTTTTCCGCTTTTCCATAAGCTCCGTCTTGCCCCGCTACCACCATCGTACGTACAGAACCTACGTACATCGGTAGTTTCAGCGTGTGCGTCTTCTGTTTTCCTTTATCCAGATAGAACGGACCGATAAATTTCACTACCGGCTTGAAGCGGTTCGCTTTTGCATCGGCCGGTTTCAGTGTTTCGTCACCGCCCGTACTGAACAATGAACTGTAGCGTCCGGCAGATGCTCCGAGTACATCGTCATACATATCCCAGGTGCGGATGCCCAATGCTTCGCGGGCATAGAATTCATTCCACGGATCGGGAGTCTTGAAATTAGTCAGGTCGAGTAATCCGTCGTCTACAATGGCCAATGTGTATGTCATCTGCTTGCCGCTTTTTTCACTGACGGTAACGGTGAAGTCCGTTTCCGGCCGCAACACTTCCGGCATTTTAATTTGCGGTTGCAATATAGTTTGTTTATTAGTCACCAATACCGGAACTACACCGTACATACGTATCGGCAAATCGTTCACTGTCTGTGCATGAGGCTGCAACAGGCTGATGTGCAGGTAAACATTCGGCGCCATTTCCGGAGTCACTTTGAAAGAATACTTTGTATCTCCGTTGTTGGAAACTTCAATCCATTCACGTTGCAGAACGGTTGAACCGTTTTCCAGGGCTACCAGTGCACGTCCTCCCGCAGCGGCAGGAATGATAGCAGTTACCGTTTCACCTATTTCATACGAGTCTTTATCCAGAGAGAAAGCAAGCATTTTAATGCCGCTGGGGTCTGTCTTGCTTGAACGTCCGCGCCAATCCGGCCAGTCTATATAAACAGTTCCACCGGTGGCATGCCCACTTTCCTTATCTTTCACATAAACCAGGTAGCGTCCCCAGTCCGGATAATTTACCCGGAATTTGAAGGTTGCCTTTCCGCCTGTAGTCTGTATATTGCCACTGGCTACGGGAGTGACGGAGCTACTGTTGACGTATGTTCCGAATGATTCGTCCCGGTTCTCCCACCACCAGCTCCAGGAGATACGGTAAATCTTATATTCCAGATTGGAACGGTTTACTAATTGTCCTTCCGCATTTACGGTGACAATGTCGAATACATGATCTTGGTCTGTCTCGATGTATTTTCCTTTCGGCTGGTTCAGATTAATACCCACATAAGATGAGAATGGAGAGAACGGAATGCTTTGCGTGTAAATACTGGCATCTCCTCCCGGTTCGAATACACGGCTGGTTAAGGTTGCATTCAGCATTCCCGGGGCATTGGTGGCAGCCGGAAGTTTCAACATAAAGTTGGCTTTTCCTTCCGCATCCAATGTTCCGTCGAATACATCGTTTTTCACAGTTGTAAATTCGGTAGCCGGATTATTGAATATGTATTGCCCGTAGTTCTTAAATTGCGTATTTACTTTTGACAGGGACATTTCCACTTTGGTTTTCAACCGTGAAGCTGTGGCGCCTGTCAGCCATGCGGAAGTAAGCATTACGGGCATCTCTTTGGCGGAGGCTTGTATCACTTTCTCCGGCAGTTTCAGATTAATTTTCAGGCGGTTTGGCTTCACTGTTTCTATGCGGAGGCTTTTGTGGAAAGCGGTTCCACCTACTTTGACGTAAGCATTCCATAATCCCGTCGGGTCTTCGGGGCGTGTCGGCAGGTCAAATGTGTAGAAACCGTTTACACCTTGCGTAGAGATCATTTTGGTATAGAATTGTCCTCTCGGATTATACAATTCCAATGCTACGGGGTGTTTATCCGGAATCCTTTTTTCACGGTCTTCCATAATAAAGCTTACATGCAGCGTATCTCCCGGTCGCCATACCCCTCTTTCGCCATAGACGAATCCCTTCAATCCTTTCTGAATGTCTTTTCCGCCTACATCGAAGCGGCTGACAGATTGTTCTTCGCCATTTGCCACACGAACGTAAGCTTTCTGTTTCTCTATTTCGGCCACCACAATGAAAGGAACACCTTGCGGAGTGATTTCCGTAAATCCTTCACTATTAGTCTCACCGGTTCCGATGGCTTGCAACTGGAAGTTGTAAACAGTTACTTTCGCTTTCTCCATCGGTTTGGTATCCAGGATATTGCTTACGGCAATCCATAGCTTGTTCAGTGAATTCCGTTTTACAATCATTCCTATATTGGAGGCAAATACGTTGCACGATGCTGCCCGGTCAGAGTCCATATAGTAGGAGGGATGGCAAGGATTGTTACGTTCCCGCCAGTTATACTGACTCCAGTCCATCTTTATGTTACCATTATAGTAGAAATAAGTTTCCGGGGTATCCCATTCTGCTTCATTTTCTTCGAAAGTACTATTTCCGCTGACTTTCGTCAATCCCTCTGAAGCAGTATTGTCTGCAAAGCTCATCACTTGTTTTTCTGTCCCGCTGCAAGGATAAGCAGAGTATTCTTGCCGGAAAGAAAGTATGACACGGTAGATAGCACCCGGTTCCTGCCGAATCAGTCCGGCAAGGTCTATTGAATAGTCTTCCCATCGGTGTACGTCTTTTGTGCTGTCCTTACTCAGCCACAATGTGTTTTGGTAAACCAATCGTCCGGAACGGCGCAGTTCACTGGCGGATGAGAGCGTATTGGTCTGCATGAACATCAGTACATTGTTTTCAAAAATACGGATCACGCTTAAATCTACCGCATAGAGATTGACTGCCCGGAACGGGATGATCAAACTTTTGGAGTCGGGCAGGATAGCGGCTGATGTAGACATACTCACTTGTGGTTTCAGATTCAGTTCGCTGAATGCGATGGAGTGTGACTTTCCGAGCGATTTATCTCGGCTGTTTTTCACTCCTTCATGTATCTTCAAAGTCAGTTTGCTCAGTTGATTGGCTTCAAAGTAGATGTATACTTTATTATTCTCCACTTGAAATATAGAAGATGATACTTCGGGGATTTCAATCAATCCGTTCAGGTCTTGTGTGGTAGAAACAGGATCGGAGAATACTATTTCAATTCCATTTTCCGGTTCGTCAATGCGTTTGGCAGAGAGGAAACGGAAATCATTCTTGGCAGGGATCAGTACGTTTTCTGCCAGTTTGCGGTCGATTCCTGCAGGACTGCCATTGGCGGTGATTTCCAACTGATAGTCTTCCGCTTCGCGGATGACACCGGCTATTTCAAACTGATAGCGTGTCGAATGATCTGTCGGAGTGATACTGACCGGATAGCTTTGGCCGTTTCCGCCTTTGGCAGAGAGTATTTCCTCAACTGCTTCTTTGGGAGTGGCATCACTGAAACGTACTTCGCCTTTCAGCGTCACCAGGTCGCCATGGCTATCTATGTCGATGGTTGTCAGCGGTTCAACATATAGTGTGAAATTGGGCTCCTGTACTCTGAAAGAGAATTTGAATTCTTTCAGGCGACTGTCCACTTCTACAAACCGACCTAATTGGAATGTACCTTCATAGAATTCTCCCGGCTTTAAAGTTCCTGGCTCAGGAACGAATTCAATCGTATTGTTGCTGACCCAATAGGCTTTACCCTTCAGAGATGGGGAGAAACTGAATGGATTTTCTTTCAGTTCATTGTTCAAATCTACCATAGGCTGATCTTGTGTCAGTTCTATGCGTATATTCGAAGTTTGCGAGATAACTCCTCCCGTATATGCATTCACAAAAGGTGCATACTCGGCAGAAGGAACAATATCCTTTTTGCTGTTTGCACAAGAGGAAAAAACTGTGATAGTCAGTAACAGAAAGAATAGCTTGTCAGCTATACGGTGTTTAGTTCTCATTCGTTCCATAATCTAATTGAAAAAGCGTCCGCATCTTTCCATGCGGGAAATTTTTGTCTAAATTCTCTCAGTACAGAGAGGTCGAGAGTTGCGGTGGCGGTTCCTTCTTCATAGTCGGGCACGCTGGCAAGCAAATCGCCCTTTGGCGAATAAATGACACTGCCGCCACTATATGGTATTTGATTTCCATCCGTACCAATGCGATTGACGCCGCAAACATAACTGATATTTTCGAGTGCACGGGCTTGCAACAAAATATCCCACACCCGACGGCGGGGAACGGGCCAGTTGGCAACGTATATCAGAAGATCATATTCATTATTTACGTTCCGGCTCCATACCGGGAAGCGAAGGTCATAGCAGACCAGCAGCAGTATATTCCACCCTCGGTAGGAGATGACAGGGCGTTGGCTACCCGCTGTAAAATGTTCTGTTTCCTGCCCCATGCGAAAGAGGTGTCGTTTATCGTAATAATAAGCTTCTCCTTCGGGAGTCAGAAAAAAAGCACGGTTGTAGCAAGGGGTGACTTGGAGAGAGGCGTTACTTTCATCACAGGCTATGTAACTGCCCGTAATAGCCAATTGGAATTCTGCCGCCCATTGACGCAGGGTTGAGATTGTTTCACCAGATACCGGTTCAGCCAACCTCCGGCTGTCCATACTGAAACCGGTAGAGAAAGTTTCGGGCAAGACAACAATCTCCGCTTCTCCACGGAGCTTTATCAGCTTTTCCCGGAGCAAGCGGAGATTTTCTTGTTTATCTTCCCAAACAATATTTGTCTGTAATAGAGTTACGCGCATACTATAAAAAATCAGTTTTAATCCTATCCATTGAAGGGAGAAAATTCTTCCCCCTACCAAGTCCGTGTCAAGTCCGTACCAAGTCCGTACCAAATCCGTAGTCTTAGACACGGAGCAAACACGGACTTGATATGGTTCGGGTCATATCCGTATAATTTGCGTAATCCTGCAGTTGAAACTTAAATGTTTCCTAAAGCAAGGTTTTCCGGGTTCTTTCCTTTGAAATCTTTATAATAGAGCTTTACCTCGCGCATATCCTTTTCGATATCTCCCGACGGCATGATCGCCTTTGTCGCAGAAATCGTTTTGGTGGTATAATCAATACCTATCATTACAATAGGCACTTGCGCTTTCAATGCAATAAAATAAAATCCTTTTTTCCAATTCGGATTTGCCTTACGGGTGCCTTCCGGTGTAATAGCAAGCTGGAATTTCTTGCTTCTGGCGAATCTTGCCGCCATCTGGTCTACTAATGATGTTTTACGTCCCCGATCCACCGGTATGCCACCCACGGCTTTGAATATTAGTCCCAGCGGAAAGAAGAACCATTCTTTTTTCATCATGAAGCAGGTTTTCCGCCCGATAGCTCCGTAAAATAGTTTGCCGATAAATAAATCCCAATTAGATGTATGAGGTGCTGCAGTTATCACACATTTATCATAATCCGGCACCGTCACGTTTGTCTTCCATCCCAAAATGCGATAGTAGATAAAGCTGTATATTGCTTTTTTCATTCCCGGTGCTTACTTCAGGTTGCCGATAGCGTCAATAATTGCGTCTACTTCTTTATTAAAGTCTTCGCGGAATTTCTTGTAGAAACCTTTTACATTTCCCGGCTCGGTATGGCTGATGCGGCTGATAAATTCATCTTGCATACTTAGGATTTTACCCATCAATTCGTCAGCTTTTGCTTTATCGGTTCCGGGTACGTATAAGCTGTTTACCAAACACTCCATGAACAGTTCACCTGCGATATAATTGACGTTTTTCTTAAGTTCTCTTCTACTTGCCATAATCTTTACGTTTTAAGTGAATAAATTGAAATATTTCCGGTAAAGATAAGTACTTTCCACGGTATAAACCAACATTTCATATTTTTTTTGATGTGCGCTTCCTTTCATAATTCAGAAAAAAACACGAAATTTGCGACGCTTTTGAACGAAACTTTACTAACACCTTTAAATAATTAGATAAAATGACAAAAAGTGCATTGCAAATTGCAAGGGCTGCTTATCAGCCCAAACTTCCGAAAGCGCTGAAGGGTGCCGTTAAGGCGGTAGCTGGAGCAGCTACTCAATCTGTAGCCGATCAGGAAGCTATCCAAAAATTGTTCCCTAATACGTACGGAATGCCTTTGATCAAGTTTGAGGCTACTGACGAAGTGGTTAACTTCCCTGCTATGAATGTGGGCGTTATCCTTTCCGGTGGTCAGGCTCCCGGCGGTCACAATGTGATTTCCGGTATTTTCGACGGTATCAAGAATTTGAATAAAGACAGTAAGTTATATGGTTTCATCCTTGGCCCCGGTGGTTTGGTAGATCATAACTATATGGAGCTGACTTCAGACATCATTGACGAATACCGTAACACAGGTGGTTTCGATATCATCGGTTCCGGTCGTACCAAATTGGAGAAAGAAGACCAGTTTGAAAAAGGTCTGGAAATCCTGAAGCAACTTGATATCAAAGCATTGGTTATTATCGGTGGTGATGACTCAAACACGAATGCCTGCGTACTGGCTGAATATTATGCAGCTAAGAAGTGTGGAGTACAGGTAATCGGTTGTCCGAAGACTATCGACGGTGACTTGAAGAACGAAATGATTGAAACTTCTTTCGGTTTCGACACTGCTTGTAAGGTTTACTCTGAAGTTATCGGTAACATTCAACGCGACTGTAACTCTGCTCGTAAATACTGGCATTTCATCAAGTTGATGGGACGTTCTGCTTCTCACATCGCACTGGAATGTGCTTTGCAGGTGCAACCTAACGTTTGTATCGTATCAGAAGAAGTTGAGGCAAAAGATATGTCTTTGGATGATGTCGTAACTTACATTGCACAGGTAGTAGCCAACCGTGCTGCTCAAGGCAACAACTTCGGTACAGTTTTGATTCCTGAAGGTCTGATTGAGTTTATCCCGGCTATGAAACGTCTGATCGCTGAGTTGAACGACTTCCTTGCTGCCAATGCTGAGGAATTCTCTCAGATTAAGAAATCTCACCAACGTGATTATATCATCCGCAAACTGTCTCCGGAAAATTCTGCTATCTATGCCAGCCTGCCCGAAGGCGTTGCACGTCAGCTGACGCTGGATCGCGACCCGCACGGAAACGTACAGGTATCTCTGATTGAAACAGAAAAACTGTTGTCGGAAATGGTAGCTACTAAGCTCGCTGCATGGAAAGAAGAAGGTAAATTTGTTGGTAAGTTCGCTTCTCAACATCACTTCTTCGGTTATGAAGGCCGTTGCGCTGCTCCGTCTAACTACGATGCTGACTATTGCTACTCACTGGGTTATACAGCTGCTTCTCTGATTGCTAACGGCAAGACTGGTTATATGTCTTCTGTACGCAACACTACAGCTCCTGCTGACCAATGGATTGCAGGTGGTGTGCCCATCACGATGATGATGAACATGGAACGCCGTCACGGTGAAATGAAACCGGTGATCCAGAAAGCTCTGGTGAAACTGGATGGTGCTCCATTCAAGGCATTTGCTGCTCAGCGCGATCAGTGGGCTATCACTACAGACTATGTATATCCGGGACCGATTCAGTACTTCGGACCTACAGAAGTTTGTGACCAGCCGACAAAGACTTTGCAGTTAGAGCAAGCTAAATAAATCAGCAAGCTAACGAAAAGTGAATAAGAAGAACGCAAATTACATGAATTACACAAATTTGAATAATCTATTTGCGTAATTTGTGTGATTTGCGTTCTATTTTAACTAATGCATGGCAACTAAAACTAATTCTACACCTCGTCGAAAACCAACTTCCCGTTCTGCTGTACCTGCTGCACGCCGCGGTAAGAAAAAGAGCAAAGAACGTATCATGCCCACATGGTTGCGTACTATACTTGCTGTTGGGATTATTGCTGTGTTTTCTGCCGGGTTTTATTGGTTTTTCATTCGCCCGTATGCTTATCGCTGGAAGCCTTGTTATGGTCAGAAAGGATATGGTGTCTGTATGCCCTGTGACTATGAAGTGCATGGCATTGATATCTCCCATTATCAAGGTAGTATAGATTGGGTACAACTGACATCTAATAAAACAACCAAATTTCCTATCCATTTTGTCTTTATGAAAGCCACTGAGGGTGGTGACCATGCTGACGATACTTTCCCGTTCAATTTTGATCAGGCACATCGTTATGGTTTTATCCGTGGGGCTTACCATTTCTTTTCTCCCAAAACAGATCCCCATAAGCAAGCTGATTTCTTTATCCGTACGGTTCAGCTTATTCCCGGTGATCTCCCCCCTGTACTTGATGTCGAAACTATTGGTAAAAGTACGCCCCATGATCTGAAGATTGCAGTTAAAACCTGGCTCGATCGTGTAGAGTCGCATTATGGTGTGAAACCTATTCTTTATACTTCCTATAAATTTAAAAGCCGCTATCTTAATGATTCGGTATTCAATACGTATCCCTACTGGATTGCTCATTATTACGTAGATTCCGTCAAGTACGAAGGTCCCTGGCACTTCTGGCAACATACTGATGTAGGCAATGTTCCGGGCATTAAGGAAGAAGTTGACTTGAACGTATTTAATGGCTCATTGGAAGAGCTTGTTAATATGACGATACGCTGATTATACTCTTTTAAATAATTAAATTACCGGTATAAGATTAGGAAAAAAGAGAAGAAATGTGTTCTTTTGTATTTATTAAAAGAGGTAGAAATGTAACTTAATCATTTGCTTATGAACCGGACGGAATTAGTACATCATTTAAAAAAACTAATAAAGGGTATTGCTCCTGATGCCCAAGCTATTCTTTATGGCTCGGAGGCACGTGGAGATGCAAAACCTGGCAGTGATATTGATCTTTTGATTTTGATAGATAAGGAGAAGGTATCTCCTCAGGAAGAAGACACTATAACTACTCCTATCTATGATTTGGAAATCGAATCCGGAATCATTATTAGTCCTATTGTAATGACTCGTAAAGCTTGGGAGGCTGCAAAGAGACAGACTATGTTTTATTATAATGTGATGAAAGACGGGGTGTTATTATGATGGATGGTACTATAAAACGTGATATAGTTAACTATAGGCGTCAAAAAGCTCATGACTTGATGCATGATGTTGATATTCTAATAGAAAATGAATTATGGAACTCTACAGTCAACAGAATGTATTACGCTTGTTTTCATATTATCTCGGCATTATTGATTATGCATGAAATAGAGGTAAAAACTCATATGGGTGTTAGGCAAGCTTTTGGACTTCATTTTGTGAGATCGGGTATATTGCAGCCGGAATGTGGGCGAATCTTTTCAAAGATATATGATAAGAGACAATCAAGTGACTATGATGATTTTAGAGAATTTACAAAAGAAGAAGTTGAAAATCTATATCCCCAAGTTCTGTTTCTGATTACAGCAGTTGATAGCCTGTTTGATGAAACTATGTAAGTGCTAATTTTTGTTTTCTTGATATATTCTTTTCAGTAACTTTGTTCCGGGAGAGAAGAAAGATGAGAACTTTTTCATCAACTTCTCTTTTTTATTTTATACCCAACACCACTATCTGACCGAACTGTCGCATTTATAACTTGAACTCAAGAGGTATGATTCTGTTTTCTCTTAAGGAACATCCTGTTCACTCTTAGGAATAATTGGATGTCAACCTTGCTTGAACGGCCTGTTAACCTCGGTTGACAGCCCGATCAAGCAAGGTTGACAGGCCTGTTGACCAAGGTTAACACCCAATAGGACTTACTATGAAGTTGTAAAAAGAGTAGGGCAAAGTCAAATGCTTCCTTGTCTGTTATTTGATTGTGTAGATATGAATCAGACGGTGCTTCATAGTAGAACACAAATTACGCAAATTACACAAATAAAGGGCTGCGCTACTGGATGAGTAAGTGCTAAAGTTTGAACTTTACTGCTGCCCAACGATTTTTCTCCTGATGGTGTACAAATTGCAATCCATTACGTTCAGCTTCTGCCTGAATCAATGGAATGTCATCTACATAAAAGCCGCTCATATACAGTTCTGAGCCCGGATGCATGCAGCGCACATATTGTTTCATGTCATTTAGCAGAATATTACGGTTGATGTTGGCAATAATCACATCAAACGGACCTAGATCTTTCAAGGAAGATGCATCCCCTTGTGACACGGCGATTTTGTCTACATGGTTCAGTTCTATATTTTCAAGGGAATTGCGTACACACCATTCATCAATATCGATAGCGGTGCAAGGTGCAGCACCACGCATGCGGGCAAGAATGGCAAGGATAGAAGTACCGCACCCCATATCGAGTAAAGACTTTCCTTGCAGGTCACTGTCCAGCAGTTCACCGATGATGAGACTGGTAGTTTCGTGGTGACCCGTACCGAAAGCCATTTGCGGATTGATTACGATGTCATATTCAGTTTGGGGAACATCGTGATGGAAAGTGCTGTGAATGACGCAACGGTCACCAATAACAATCGGTTGAAAGAAATTCTTTTCCCATTCCTCGTTCCAATCTTTGTCTTCAGCTTCTGTAAAAGTATATTCAATTTTTGTATCCGGTAGGGGGAATTCAGCAATAGCTGTTTTTACAGTTGTCTCATCATACAAATCCTTTTGTATGTAGGCAGCAATACCGTCTTCTTGTTCTACAAAACTCTCAAAACCTGCATCACCCAGAATGGCGGCAAGCACATCGTTCACTGTTTCAGTGCAAGGGGAAGTGCGGAAAGTAAATTCTAAATATTTCATTGGAATACAATATATTGTTAAATACAAAGAGGGTTCCGATGAGGTGAACCGGTTTCTTTGTATATTTGTTTATTAGTTGCAAAGATAATGCAAATCGAATGCAGAACTTTCATGCTTGCATGAAAAAGTTATGTTGAGGTGCAGCTTATCTTCTTTAAAGATAGGGTATTTAGGGAAATCCCTATAATCATTTGGGGAAATTCTCCTGCAGACGGTAATTCCCATCGCTATCTTTGTGACGTGATAAAATAGATAAATGTAAACCAATAAACCACACCCATATGAAAAAGATTGTTTTTTTATCGCTTTTTGCCTTGTGCCTCCCTTGGATGGTTTCGGCACAGAGCATAGATGACGACCTTTACTACACTCCTTCTAAGAGTAAGAAGGAAAAGAAACAGGAGAAGAAAAGAACATCTGCTCCGGCTGAAGAGATTGTAGTAAAGTCGAATGCACCGACTACGGTTTATACGTCGCCGGGGAATACTACGGTTGTAGTTCAGGATCGTAAAGGAAATACACGTGATGTAGATGAGTATAATCGCCGCTATGATTCACGTGAGAATGACTTCGTAATGGAGGACGATACCTTATATATCAAAGAAAAAGCTGTGCCCGATCCGGAAGGGGAATGGGTAAACGGCTTCGATGGTTCGGAAGATGATTATGAATATGCTATGCGTATCGTACGTTTCCGTAATCCTCGTTATGCAATAAGTATCAGTAGTCCATACTATTGGGATGTCGTTTACGGTCTGGATACATGGAACTGGAACGTGTATACTGATGGAATGTATGCTTATGCTTTCCCTACTTTCTCTAACCGTTTGTGGTGGGATTGGCGTTATAACTCCTATGGATGGGGAGGCTATCCTTATTATGGTTGGGGAGGTTACTCACCTTATTATAGTTACGGCGGCTGGTCCTATGGTTGGGGCGGCTTCTACGGCGGCTGGAGTTGGGGATGGGGACACCATCACCATCATTACTATCCTGGAGGCGGCTGGTATCCCGGCGGCGGTGGACACTGGGGAGGTGGCCATTGGAATAGCGGTAGCATATATACGAACAGACGCCATGATGGAACACGTTATTCCAACGGAAATCGTGTTTCTACTGCACAAGGAACTACACGCCGGAGTTCTGTAACGAATGGTGGACAAACCGTACGTCGTTCTTCGGATGCTACTTCTGTAAGACGCAGTACCGGTACTTCAGGTAGTACAACTCGCAGAGTGGTAGGTACTCGTTCAGGAAGTGAACGTCCGGGAATGAATACCCGAAGAGATGCTGCTTCTTCACGGAGATCGACTTATACTCGTCCCAGCAGTACGCGCAATAATTCATATAATAGTAATGTGGAAAGTGTTCGTAATAGTGGAGGAACTTCTACCCGTTCTTCTTCTGTAGGAACTACACGTCGTAGTAGCACTTCTACATCGACTTATAATAGAGGTAGCTCGACTAATCCTACCAGAAGCTACTCTAATGATTATAGCAGACGTTCTAACAACAATAGTAGTACTACTCGTTCTTATAACAGTAGTCGTTCTTCTTCAAGCAGTAGTTACTCTTCCGGTAGTAGCTCACGTTCAAGCAGCTATTCATCCGGTAGCAGTGGTGGAGGCTCTTCCAGTCGCTCAAGTGGTGGCGGTTCCACTAGAAGAAGATAACTATATGGAGTGTTTACCATAAAAAAGAAATGAGTATGAAAAAGAAATCAACGATAATAGCTTTGGCTGTGCTCGTAGCAACAAGTGTGAGTGCACAGACTGTATATGATGCAGCAAATATAATAAGTAAAGATTTGAATGGAACCGCCCGCTTTGTAGGTATGGGTGGTGCGATGGGAGCTTTGGGTGGTGATATTTCTACTATTGGAACAAATCCTGCCGGTATTGGTATCTATCGCAGTAATGATGCAATGGTTTCATTTGGCTTTTCCAGTATGGGAGTCGAGAGTAAGCTAGGAAGTAATACATTTAATAGTGATAAAAACCGTTGGAATTTTGACAATGCAGGTTTTGTGTTCTCTACGAAGCTCGGGAATGTAACGACCTTGCGTTATGTCAACTTTGGATTTAACTATCATAAAGCAAAATCATTCAATCGGACAATGACGATGGGAGGGCAATATGGTTTGTCGCAGACAGACTTGATGGCAAGCCAGGCAAATCAGATGTATGGTGCAGGAATGGATCTTCAACAGTTGACAGAAAAAAACATTCTTCCGTATGATCAAGACAGAGTTGGCTGGTTAGGTGCTTTAGGATGGGATGCCCGTTTATTTGAAACAGATGACGATCCTAATAATCCTTATTATAGCTTAGGTATTAGCCCTTATGCTACTTATAAGTCTGTAGAAAGAGGGGGAGTGGATCAATATGATTTTAATATAGCTTTTAACTTTAATGATCGCTTTTATTTTGGCGTTACCATCGGAGCATACGATGTAAATTATCGTAAGTCTTATTTCTATGGCGAAGATATGGGAGGAGGTAATGACTATAGTATTAGCAGTGAAAACCGTATCAATGGTGCAGGTTGGGATGCTAAGTTCGGTTTTATTCTTCGTCCTATGGAAGACTCGCCTTTGCGCCTTGGATTAGCCATCCATACGCCAACCTTTTACAAACTGACTTATACTACCAGAGCAGCTATACAATCGAATATTTGGTATGTGAATAATGAAACAGGTGAAGAGTTTCAGGAACATCTCTCTTATGATACTTATTATGAATTGAATAATAAGGATATGAAGAGCGAGTTTGAATTGCGTACTCCGTGGACATATAATTTAAGTATAGGTTATACTGTGGGAAGTAATTTGGCTTTAGGTGCCGAATATGAGTATCAGGATTATTCGAAAATGGCTTTCTATTATCCGGAAGGTGATAAAATGGAGTATGAGAGTGAAGAAGCAAAAATTAATAATAAAGGAGTGAGTACTTTCCGTATTGGTGCTGAATATAAGGTAATCCCGGAATTTGCTCTTCGTTTGGGCTACAACTATAGCTCTGCTGCATTTAAGAATGATGCGGTTAAGACACTTCCTTATAATTCATTGAATGTAGATACTGACTTTGCAAATACGAAATCACTGAGTAATTATACATTAGGTATCGGTTATAGAGGTTCTTCATTCTATGCTGATTTGGCTTATAAGTATTCTACTCAGAAAGCTGATTTTTATCCGTTTGCTTTGCCCGGTAATAATGGTAATTATGATGTACCGGCAGTAACGAAAGTAACAAACTCTCGTAGTCAGGTGCTATTTACTTTAGGTATGCGTTTCTAAACGAACAACAATATAAAGCAAATAACCTTTCATTGCAAATACCTTGTGTATTAAACCCAAGTCCCCGGAAACGATTGCAGCGCTCCGGGGACTTCTTTTAAAAAATGCTTGAATAATAGTGCTTTGCAAGGAATTAATAGGCTATTTTATCTTCCTTATCAGCCCATGCTTCAAAAGCTTTGATGGCTTCGTTGTGTAGCAATACTTCTGAGGGTAGTTTGCGATCGGCAGGTTTTAGAGCGATCTCATCATAAATGAAAGAGTCATCAAAACCTATATTTTTGGCATCAGTCTTATTGTTTCCGTAATACATTCTCTCCAGTCGTGCCCAGTAGATAGCGCCGAGGCACATGGGACAGGGTTCGCAGGAAGTATAAATTTCGCATCCGCTGAGGTTGAAAGTACCCAACTTTGTGGCTGCTGCACGAATAGCACTGACTTCAGCATGTGCCGTAGGGTCACATGAGGCTGTTACGCGGTTCGTTCCGGTAGCTATAATTTCTCCATCTTTGGCAATCACAGCACCAAAAGGGCCGCCACCATTAGCGACATTCTCCGTAGAGAGTTCAATCGCTTTTCTCATTAATTCTTCTTTGGTCATAATGAAATGATTATTTTTTAGTGTTACTGACAAAGATAACAATGTTTTTTATATTCTCCAAGATTGTGAACCTGATTACAGGAGACAACTAAAATCATCTCCTGAAATGAAAAAGAATGTCCCCTGAAACAATTTACCAATACCAACCTATGCCTATAGAAGCCGGGTAGAGTTCAGGGCCTTTGTTCTTTTCAAACAAGGAAGTTAGTGCAAAACGGGCATTGAATCCCAGGCAACCGTAACCGGCTTGCAACAACAGGTTCATTCCAAGTGGATGGGTGTTCAGTTTATCGCTCAAAGTGTGTTTCTTATTATCATATTTAGCTCTGGATTTAACTCCCACACGCCATTCTATTTCCGGACCGGCTGCAATGAAAGCACGGCGGCTGCCAAATTTGGTTTGCCACTCCAGGCTGACAGGGAGGCGGAAAGCCCAATAGCGCAGCCAACTCTTTTGATAATCTACATCGTCGGCTTGTCGGCAAACAGTGATGCCATCGACTTTTTCGAAGCCATAGTTATCATCTAATTTGTAGACGATGCGTGCAAGTCCGAGAGTCGTAGTTAATCCCCAATGATTGTCTCGTGTAATAGCTACGCCGGTATTGAACAGATTAATTCCCCATTCCCAAGACTTAGAGCCAAGTTGCGGTACTTTGGCAGAATATTGGAACGTGCTGCTTGCCAGTTTGTTGAAACCGAAGTAAATAGCAGGGTAGTGCGGATCAAAGCGATAGTAGCCTTTCTTTTTCTTCACGAAAGGTACGGAAACTGTGGTGGTTCGCTCAATGCTGCGTCCGTCCAGATACACACCTTCAAATACCTGAGTATTTTCTATGGTGTCATTTTCAGCTTTCGCTTCATACATTTTTACTTTGATTTTACCGTCATGTTCTTTAATAACCACCTTACGTCCGTTGAGGTAGAGGGTTGTGTCTTGCGGGATGCTTTCTTGTGCCACGACTGTCATTGAAGCCATGATCAGAAATAAAAAGAGTATTCGTTTCATAAGATTTATTATTTGTGATTTATAATTTTCAATATTAGTCTTTACTGAATATCAGTGTAACAAGGTCATCGCTGTCTATTTCTCCTTCGATATAGATAAGCGTAGCTTCGCCTTTCTTTCCGAGTCGGAACAATATGAATCGATTGGTTTTGTCTTTTATCGGAGGCAGCTGATAGTATCCCGATTGAATGCGTCCATCTGTGACTACCTCTTTGATCTTTTTGGCATATTCCCGATCGGCTTCCAGGCAACGGTAAATGTCAGGTAATGCTTTTTCAGCTTTCGACAGCTTTAGGCTTTGGTAATGGGTTATGTCCCATGTTTTGGATAACATCTTCGATAATTCCACATAAGTGGCCCCTTTCTCGTTACCGTATTTCTGAAATACGGAAGCTATTTGTAGCCCCTTTTGGGCGTACATACCGGTGCTGAGTAGAAACAGCAGGCAGCATAGCAGGGTACGAATGAGCTTTTTCATAATCATATCTATTGATTTTTATTATTCAAACATCAGGTCAAGTACTTCATCTTCCGTAGTCCGCATATCGCGGAAAGCGGCAAGGGCTTGTTCACGTACAAGGTTCTCATCGGTGTATTGTTTACCGTCAATGATGACATAGTTATCCGGAGTGGCATGAAGATAACGTTGTGTACCTGCAATACCGATAAGTAATAATAGTCCGGCAGCTATTCCCCCGGTCATATAAATGAAGCGTCGATGGAAAGAGAGTTTTTTAGCAGGGATGCTTTCTTTCCGGAATGCTTTTGCTTCCTGGTCCAGGCAGGCAAACAGGGGACGGTATACTTGTAGGGATTCCGGTATATTCTCTTGTGTGAAGAAACGGCGCAGTTCGCGTTCCTCGTTACATGAGGTCTGTCCCTCAAAATAGCGATCTATTAATTCTTCTATCTTCATGCTTGTTTCCTCCTTATTTTTTCTTGTATGGTTTGCATGTAAATTTCCCTCACTTTCTTCCGTGCTCTCGACAGGTTACTCCGGATAGCCTCCGGATTACAACCTGTGATGTCGGCAATTTCTTCTGTTTCGTACTCTTCGATATCCTTCATCCGCATGATGGTACGCTGCAAGGCAGGCAGTGAATTGATAATCTCGTGCATCAGACGGATTTCGTCTTTTATCTCAAGCAGCCGTTCCGGTGTTCCGCTGGGGGTGGCATCTTGCACATATTCCAATGGTACATTGGTTATATGTTTAGTACGCCACATATCCATACAGAGATTATGTGTCATGGTCATGGCGAATGCTTCGATACTTCGGTACTGTTCCAGTTCAAGCCTTTTATTCCATAGCTTGAGTAGGACTTCCTGTACGGCATCTTCTGCATCGTCCGGACTTTCGGTCAGCTTCCGCGCATAATTCAATAGCTTATTGCGGAGGGGTAGAACGGATATTTTAAATTGTTTGAGTTCCATTTACATAACTAAGACGAACGTGTAAGACGAACGTGACATCAAAAATAAAAAAAAGTGTTGCGCAAAGCAATTTTTTATTTTGCTTTGGCAACACCTACTTTTTTGAGAGAATATGAACTACTGCTTAATGATCTTTTTGGTGTGTCGTTCACTATTCAAAGATTGGTTGGCAAGACAAAACTAAGGATTTGAAACTGGAGGGTAAAAGAAAAAGGATGAACTCATGACTGAATTCTGAAAACTGTTAGAATAATAAAAATGGCCTGTAATTTCTTAAAAGAGACTACAGGCCATAATATACAATCTGTATATTTAATAGAGAACCTATTGATTAATATCCGTAATTCTGTGGATTTGGATCTGCCGGTTCCAGTCGGTCTATATGTTTTTGTGGAATCGGACGGAAACGATGGAAGGGTTGGATGTTTTCTGCAGCAAGTGCACTGCGTTCTTTTATTCTTGCTACAAAGAAGTCGGCTCCGTTACGTACTAATTGTTCGAAACGGTGTAATTCACCTTCCATTTCGCGGCCATATTCATCCAGGAAGAATATAAGCTTCTGATCATCGTCCATTGTGCTCAGGAAATCCGCTGTTACTTTCATATCTTCTACTGTGGATTTACTTATATTAGCTATGTTACCACCATCATATTTGTAGAAGTTTGGAGTTTTCTCTTCACCTTCCTTCCATGCAGCGCGCTCACGTACTATATTCAGTGCAGCAGCAGAATTGGTATAGTCTCCTTTTAAGGCAAAAGCTTCGGCTAACATGATATATGTTTCCGCCAAACGATAACAGAAATAGTCCCGATAACCGGATTGATCGTTGGCAGATGTACGCCGGCTATCCAGATACTTAATCAGACTGGGATAAGTATTACGAATACCATCACGATCGCTTCTTTCATTCAGACCTGGGCGATTGATTGATTGCATTGGAATATACCAGTATGGTTCTATGGCGCGGGCAAAAGCCAATTTTTCTGACTTGGTTCCTTTAGAAAAACGTTTGTCGACATCTTCCATTGAAAAGACGATAGCTGTGTCACCGATAGCATAGCGCTGATTACCGACCGTTTCTCCGATACTAGCAGGGTCGAAATTGCCTGTTGCATTAGAAAATGTTGTCCAAGTAACATTAGGTGCCTGATTACAATAGTATACCCAGATGTGTGATTTATAAAGTCTTGAGTCTATCAGTTTACCATGCTTATTGCTTGAATAATACTGTGGTCCATATAATCCGTTGTCTTCATACAGGAAAGGAGTTGGAGAAGCTCTTCTCCAGGGTCTACCTGTAATCAAATCACGTCCGATACCGTTACTTGTTCCCCATTTAACACTTTCAGTGCCGTTTCCGTTTGCAGTGGTCATAGGCATGCCTTCTGCCTGGGTGGTAAACATCATATGAAGCCAGTTACCTCCTGTATTTACATCTGTTGCCAGTTGATTGTTATAAAAGTGATCTGTGGAGAATTGGATATTGAACAATATCTCAGAACCAGCATAATCATCGGGAGTCGGACCTCCGGTTTTGGGATTGTATCTCCAGAGGTCGGAATAATCAGAGGCTAATTCATGTAGACTGCCGCTTCCGGATTCGCTACCAAAATGACATACGGCACTTGCGTATTTAATTGCTTTATCCAGATCTGTACTTTCTGCACCACGGTCTTCGTTCATATGGCTATCCGATTGACTTCCTGCCCACTTCTGGCTATAACGGAACATGTATGCTTTGGCTAATAAATGTCCGGCAGCTCCTTTGCTGACACGTCCGTAATCACCTGTCACTTTACCTTCAGCATCTGCCCACGGTAACAGATTATAAGCATCTGTAGCATCTTGGATGATTTGTGCCCAAATCTCTTTCTGCGGAGCACGTGTAAAATTGAAGGTCGGTTTATCTATAGGTTGCAAAAGTAACGGACAGTCACCATAGTGTACTACCAGTACGGAGTAATAATAAGCACGCAGAAATTTCAGCTCACCTTCGCGTATGCTTTTTATATCTTCTTTCATATCTTTGTTTGAAGCGATGTACTGTAATCCCAGATTGGCACGTGCCACACCGTTATAACAATCCGTCCAAAAAGAGGAGAAAGTTTCATTAGAAGGGTTCATTGTAGATGTGTAGAGAGCAAAATCAGTACCGCCATCCCCACCAATGGTATACATATCCGTACCAATCTCCTGGAAAATGATACCCGAAGGCGTATTGGAGGTGGAAAACATGCCGCGTCCATTTTGGTAACATGATGCTACAAGAGTTTCTATGCCATCGGCTGTTTCATAGTAACTATAGTCTGTATTATAGCCTTTTTCGTCTAAGAAGTCAGAGCAGGCAGCTAAACAGAAACCTAATGCTCCAATAATAAATGTATGTTTGATATGAGTTTTCATTTTTATGAATTTTAATGGATTAGAAGGTCAAATTTATACCGAAGATATAATTCTTCATCGTAATTGGGTCACTGTATTCTTCTTGCTTGCGATCCCATGTTCGTCCAGCTTTGACGGAGCCTTCCGGATCATTGTTAGGATAGCTTGTAAAGGTAAACGGGTTTTGTATTTGCACATAAAAGCGTGCTCTTTCCAGTCCTAAATATTTAATGATACTTTTAGGAAGGCTATATCCCAAAGTGATGTCTGAAATACGGACAAAGTCTCCTTTGTTATACCAGTAGGCTTGTCTGTTAGCTTGATCGGCATCTCCTTTGGTTGGTTTTCTAAACTGGGTTTGAGTATTTTCTGGTGTCCAGTAATTAGCATAGCGAGTATTCATACGACCGTCATGTCCTACGCCCGGATCACAGTAAATGGTATGCCCGAACATGCCATACATGAAGATGTAAAGATCGAAATCTTTGTATCGGAATGTATTTCCCATACCTGCTGTCCATTTAGGCATTTTTTGTCCTCGAATAGTGCGATCCTTAGAGTCTATTTTATAATTACCGTCTAAATCAACGAAACGCAGGTCGCCCGGTTTATAAGAATGCCCATTAGCATTGAATTTTGCCATTTCTTCCATATCTTCTTTAGAGTATCCCCACACATATTTGGTATTTACATAGTCATAATAGGTATCTACTGGATGACCGACAAACCACATATTGGCAATATCTTCCTGTAATCCGCTGGCCAGTTTTACAATTTTCTCTTTATTCGTAGCAAACTGTAGTGAGGTGGTCCAATTGAAATTCTTATTTTGGAAATTTACTGTTTCCAGTGTAAACTCAAAACCTGTGTTTTCTGTTTCGCCTACATTTTCCGTGATACTTCCAAAGCCTGATACTTCAGGGAGAGCACGTGGCATCAGTAAGTCATAAGTGTTCTGTTTGTACCACTCAACACTACCGGAGATGCGTCCATTGAACAGACCGAAATCCAAGCCGATATTGTACTGTCCGGTAGTTTCCCAAGTCAATGCTTTGTTGGAAAGTGAACTTGGTGCATAACCTATGACTCCCGTATTTCCCCAAGTGTAACGGCTACTGGTGATTTTACCAATCGTTTCGTATGGGCTAACGGCAGAGTTACCAGTCTTGCCATAACCGAAACGCAATTTCAGATTACTGATACTACTAAGATTATCCTTAATGAATGCTTCGTCAGAAATGCGCCATGCTAATGCTACGGATGGGAAAGCTACCCATTTGTGGCCTTCTGCCAAACGTGAAGAGCCATCATAGCGTAGAGAAGCTGTCAACATGTAACGGTTATCTTTAAAACCATAGATGGCACGTCCCATCCATGACATCATGGTCCATTGAGTAAAACCACTGGTGACACCTTGTGTTGTGGCACTTCCCAGATTATAGTAGAGTTGAGATTCAAGAGGAATACCTACACCACTGGCAGTGAGAGGTTCTTGTGTGAATTTTTGTGTGGACTGTACTGCTGTCAAATTCAAACTGTGCTGACCAAATGTTTTTGAGTATGCAAGGATATGTTCCAATGTCCAACCCCTGTCAAAAGTTGCTTTTTGTTCAGCTTTGGTATTACCAAACCCTTGTGAGGTTGATGCTTTGGCATAAAACATCTGTTCTTGTCCACTATAATAGTCGGTACCAAAGTTTACTCGGTAAGACAAACCGTTATCTAATTTTATCATGGCATAGATAGTGGCATCGATGCGATTCCTTTTGGTACGACCTTCTGTTCCGCTAAAATCATAAAAGGGATTCCACAACATACCTTCTCCCGTGGGGTGGGGGACAAGACCCAATGCAGGGTCACCATCTTGGGTTACATCTCCTCCTACACCATAGTCACCGCTACCACCAGGAGAATAGTACGGAGTGCCTAATGGATTCCAGTTACCACCCACTCCGGTACCATTGAAGTATTCCCAGTATGCAAAATTGCTGGTGGCTCCCATAGTGATATATTTACCTAAATTTTGGTCCAAATTCATGCGTAGGGTATAACGTTTCCGATAGGAGCGGGGAGTGATACCATTATTGTCCATGAACGAACCGGAAATAAAGACTTTGGTATCTTTACTTCCACCTCGTATGCTGATATTATGATTCTGTGAAATAGCTTCATCGCGCATACCAGCACCCTGCCAATCAAAGGTGCGTAACATAGAAGGGTTATATGAACCACCTTCCCAAGCACGCTTGACAGATTCCAGAACGTAGCCCGAAATATCGCGAGAACCTATATATTCTAATTTTTGGTCATATTCCCAACTGGGGGTCATAGAAGGATAGGTACAACTTGGGTCTATACTGTAACCGCCCTCACCATCATAAATGTAATTACGGTCAGCCTCACGTAAATATTCCAGATATTCTGCTCCATTTCGCACACGACGATATTCATCTACTTTACTGATGGTTAGATAGCCATTGTATTCTACATTGACTTTGCCAGTTTCACCCTTTTTAGTAGTTACTAATATGACACCATTTGCACCACGGGCACCATAGATAGCGGTTGCCGAAGCATCCTTCAAAACTTCAATGGATGCGACGTCTGAGGGATTTAAGATATCTGACCCCCCATTGACGGGTACACCATCGATGACGAATAGCGGTTCGTTGCTGGCGGAGATAGAGCGGTTACCACGGATACGAATCATTGGAGTATCGTTCAGACCTCCTCCTGCTACCATGACACCGGCTGCTTTACCGCGCAAAGCTTCCTGAATATTAGTAGGTGCTGTTGCCATCAAATTTTCAGCTTTTACTTGGGTAATGGCACCGGTCAAGTCACGTTTCTTGGCGGTACCATAACCTACTACTACTACTTCATCTAAAGTCTCAGTATCTTCTTTTAAGGTAATGTTCAAGTTTTTTTGTCCGGCAATGTCCAGGGTTTGTGACTGGTAACCGATGAAAGATACCCGAAGTTGCCCCTTGGAGGAAACGTTTAGGGAGAAGTTACCATCAATGTCCGTAATGGTACCATTGCTGGTCCCCACTTCTGTTACATTTGCTCCAATAACGGCTTCACCGAAACTATCTTTCACTGTACCTTTAACGGTATTACTTTGTGCAATGGCCCATATTGGTATGAAGCTAAGCAGGAGTAATAGTGTCGATAACTTAAAATAATAAGTAGTGCTTTTCATTATTACTATTAATTAATGGGTTAATAAAAAATGTTTTTTGTTTTCTGGGAACAAAGGTATGTAATGTATCGGAAGTGGGTGTCATATTACTATTGCAGAAAGATTAAGTGATGTTGCGTTTATCATTGAAGGTGTAACATAAAACTTATTTGATGTAACACACTGTTGCATTTGCAAAGTCGTAATATCACTGAATGTATCTGTAACGCTCTTCTTTGTCGGGGGTAGGATAGGCTTTTATCTTTGTCTCATAGACTAACAAATTAATTTTGCTATATTATGAAAGTATCATTAAAAACTAAGATTATTGGCTTGTTGCTTGGATTGGCTTTAGCGCCTATATTAAAGGCGGCGGACAAGTTTGTTACTTTTAATCAGGAAGGGGGAACACTGGCATTGACCACTACCCAACAACCGAATTTCAGTATTTTATGCGCTGATGAAGAGCATAAGGGGGTATTAATGGCTGTGCGTAATTTGCAAGAGGATTTCTTTCGAGTGACGAATACTCGTCCTTATTTGAAGATAGGTGCAAAAAAGCAAGTTGATGAAGGAGCGCAAAAATTACGTATCCTTATAGGTTCTTTTGATAAATCGCCGTTGATAAAACAATTAGTGAAGGCGAAAAAATTGGATGTTCGTGAGTTGAAAGGTAGAAATGAAAAGTTTATTATTACCACTGTAACAAATCCGATAGAAGGGGTGGAAGGCGAAGTCTTACTGATTGCAGGCAGTGACAAAAGAGGTACAATTTATGGTATTTATGAGTTATCGTGCCAGATTGGTATATCTCCATGGTATTGGTGGGCAGATGTTCCGGTAGAGTCGCATAAAGAGATTTATATAAAGAAAGGTGTATATACCGATGGAGAGCCGGTTGTACAATATCGTGGTATTTTTATCAATGATGAGTGGCCTTGTATGGGTGGATGGACTACGGAACGTTATGGAGGATTTAATAGTAAAATGTATAAGCATGTATACGAATTACTTCTCCGTCTAAAAGCAAATTTTCTGTGGCCTGCCATGTGGAGTGCTGCTTTTTATGCAGATGATCCCATGAACAGTCCATTAGCTGATGAGATGGGGATCATAATCGGTACTTCTCATCATGAGCCTATGGCACGTAATCATCAGGAATATGCTCGCAATCGTAAAGTGTATGGAGCTTGGAACTATCAAACGAATAAAAAAGGCATTGATCGTTTCTTTCGTGAAGGCATAGAACGTATGAAAGGCAAAGAAGAAGTGGTAACTATTGCTATGCGTGGTGACGGTGATGCACCTATGGGACCTGATACGGATACAAAGTTACTGGAAAACATAGTAAAAGAGCAACGTCGTATTATAACAGAAGTTACGGGTAAACCAGCGTCTAAGACACCACAATTGTGGGCTCTCTACAGTGAGGTTCTGGAATATTACGATCAGGGAATGCAAATACCTGATGATGTGATGATTCTTTTATGTGATGATAACTGGGGCGATGTGCGTCGTCTGCCTGAACCGGGCGCCAAGCGTCATCCTGGTGGTTATGGAATGTACTATCATGTAGATTTACATGGTGCTCCGCGTGCTTATCAGTGGCTGAATATGACACAGATTCAGCATATGTGGGAACAATTATACCTTACTTATACATACGGTGTGGATAAGATGTGGATATTGAATGTGGGTGATTTGAAACCGAATGAATTCCCTACAGACTTCTTTCTGAAAATGGCATGGAATCCTAATGCATTCGATGCAGGTAATCTGATGGATTATACAAGAGAATTCTGTCGTCAGCAATTTGGCGATGAACATGCTGATGAAGCTGCACGGATTTTAAATCTTCATTGTAAATATTGTGCTCGTGTAACGGCAGAGATGTTAGATCACGAAACTTACAATTTACAAAGCGGTGAGTTTAAAGCAGTAACTGATGAATTTCTTGCATTGGAAGCACATGCTGTTCGCCAGTTTACTCTGTTGCCGGAAAATATGCACGATGTTTATAAAGAACTGATATTGTTTCCCGTACAAGCTATGGCGAATCTTTATGAAATGTACTACGCTGTAGCTATGAATCGGCAGTTAGCTATGGAAAATGACTTGCGTGCCAATGCTTGGGCAGACCGTGCAGAATATTGCTTTCGCAGAGATGCGGAATTATGTGACGATTATAATCATAATATTGCGGGTGGCAAATGGAAGCATATGATGGATCAAACGCATATTGGTTACACTTCTTGGGATGAACCGAGGGGAGGAAACATAATGCCGAAAGTAATCCGTGTGGATGCTTCCCTGGACAAGGCTATAAAAATGGGGGGATATGAGTATGAAGAGAATAATGGAGTTGTTGTAATGGAGGCAGAACGCTTTGCTAGGTCTGTACAGAAGTCGGGGACACAATGGACTGTTATACCGGATATGGGACGCACACTTTCCGGACTTTCTCTAATGCCATATACCGAATCAGTTTCTGGCGCATCACTAATATACCAAATGCGGTTGAAATCAGACTTGTCCGGTGTATGTGTACGTTTAATATTAGATAGCACCTTGCCTTTTATTAAAGGTGGGCATAGCTATGCTATTAGTTTAGATGATGGGGTGGAACAGATTGTAAACTACAATTCAGATTTAACCTGGGCTAATTGCTATTCGAAAATGTATCCTGCGGGAGCAGCACGGATCATAGAATCCAAAGTTACTTTTCCTGATGTAACTTTAAAAGCCGGAGTGCATACTCTGACCATTCGTCCTCTCAGCCCAGCCATAGTGTTACATAAGATAATAGTAGATTGTGGAGGTGGTATGTCCGGTAGGCTTAATCTGATGGAAAGCCCACGGACAAGAACCATAAAATAGACTTATATGTGAAAGATGCCATCTTTTATATCATAAGTTGGCATCTCTTGTTGCATAAGTTGGCATCTTTTACATCATAAGATGCCATCTTTTGTTTTATCCTGTCCTATATGTTGTTCCATATATTCTGATGGGGATACACCAAACATTTCACGGAATGCCGTGGCGAAGTAAGTGGGATGCGTGAATCCTGTTAGTGTAGCAACTTCTGTTATGCTATGTCGCTTTTCGGCTAATAGAGTAGCAGCTTGCTTCAAGCGTAAGTTGCGGATGAGTTGTTGTGTAGTTTGATTTGTGAGTTCTTTGAGTTTGCGATGCAGGTGCACACGGCTGATGCCTACTTCTGTACTGATCATCTCTACTGTTAATGCCGGGTTACTTAAATTTTCATTGATAACGCGCATGACGCGCTCCATAAGTCGATCATTAGGTGATTTTATTTCAGGAATTGAAATTTGTTCCTCTTGATTCTGGCGACCACTGAAAGCATTACGTAATTGTTCACGGTTACGAATCAGATTTAGAACGGTTTTTCTTAACAGTCCAATGCTGAAAGGTTTCATCAGATAGGCATCGGCTCCGGTATCCAGTCCTTCTAAGTTGTCTTCTTCGCGGGTGCGGGCGGTGAGAAGGATAATGGGTAGATAGTTGATGTTAATATTCTGCCGTATTTTACGACAGAGTGTCAGCCCATCCATTTCCGGCATCATCACATCACTGATTATAAGATCAGGTGTATGTGATAGTATTAACGCTAATGCTTCTTTTCCATTACTGCATTCAGCCATGTAAAAGTCGTTGCCCAACTCACGGCAGATATAATGACGAATTTCTTCATCGTCTTCTACAACGAGCACATGGTGACGGCTGCGAACACGTTTTATTTCATCTTCTTCACTCTCATAGGGTAGAGGAGAAACTGCTAGTATTGGTTCTATTGTGGAAGTTTCTATTATACCATTGGTGGAGGTTGATTCTTCCATTTCTTCTTTTTTCAGATGTTCGTTTCCTAATGGCAATCGTATGATAAATCGGGAGCCTGCATATCCTTCTCCATTATCTTCTACACGAATGCTTCCATAATGTAATTCCACTAAAGAACGTGTCAGATGGAGTCCAATACCAGTTCCGACATTTGAGTTGTTCTGGCTATTGCGTATTTGATAGAATCGCTCAAATATATGTTCTCGTTCCGCGGGAGCAATACCAATACCACTATCTGCAACTGTAAGTTCAACATATCGGTGCAGAGGTGCTTTATCTGGAAGACTGGTGTCTTCTCCTGTGTTGAGACTGACCTTCACTTTTCCGTTTTCAGGTGTGAATTTGCAAGCGTTCGACAATAGATTTAAGATGACTTTATCAAAATTCTTAGGGTCTATCCACATTTCTATTTCAGGAGTGGAAGTCTGGAACTCCAGTTCAAGTTTCTTTATTCTTGTCTGTTGTTCAAAGGCCTCTAATATATCGCGGGTGAAGCTTACTATTTCAGCCTTTTTAAATATGAGGGACATCTGTCCTTTATCTATCTTACGGATATCCATTAATTGATTTACCAATTGCAGGATGCGTTCGGCATTCCGTTGTATAGTAGCGTAGAGTTTTCTGCATTCTACATCTTTATCTTTTGCTATCAACTGTTGTAAAGGGCTGATGATAAGTGACATTGGTGTCCGAATTTCATGAGAAATATTGATGAAGAATTGCAGCTTGGCTTCATTAATCTGTTCTGCATGGATGTGTTGCAACATCTTTTGATGCATGTGGTAGCGATGTCGTACCTGCATCACAATAAATCCAATTACTGACAATATTAATAGAGTATATATTAATTTTGCCCAACCTGACACCCACCATGCCGGATCTATCTGGATGATAATTTCTTTCTCTTCTGAATAAGCTGTATAGTCTTTAGCTTTCATCCTGAAATGGTAAGTCCCAGGTGCCAGATCACTGAAAGAGACTCTGTTGACACCTGGCGCTAATGCTACCCAGTTTGCTCCGTTCATAGAATAAAGGTAAGTAATGCGCTCTGGATTATAGAATTCCATAGCTGTAAATTCAATGCTGAACGAGTTGTCTTTATGGCATAGATGAAATTTGTTAGTTTTCTGCACTGCTGTTTCTATGACTTCATGCTTGCCGGATTGTGTTCCCTTCTTTACAGCTTTGTTATGGATGTAGAAATCAGCAATTTTTATTTCTGGCTGTTTTACTTCTGCAGTGATTTCTGCCGGGCGGAAATAAGTGATGCCATTGATCCCTCCAAAAATAAGATAATCCTCTTTGCCCTTGCAGGCAGCATTTTGACTGAATTCGTTTCCTTGTAGTCCATTTCCTGCATAGTAGTTGGCAAAATCGCCCGTTTCCAGGTTCATGTTTGTGATGCCATAGTTGGTACTAATCCATAATCCATGTTGTCTGTCACTCTGTATGGCACAAATGGTATTATTGGGTAAGCCGTCGTGTGTGGTATAGGTCTTAGAGTTTCCATTTTTACCATCTATATGGATGAGGCCTTTGGTAGTACCTGCCCAGATATCTCCTCGTTCATCTTCAAAAAGGGTCAAAACTATGCTCCCTCCGAATATTCTGTTTTTCTTGTAAGTTGAAGTGAAGCTCATTGTAGATATGTCCAGACATCCCAAACCGTCGTATGTACCGATATATAATTTACCATTGCTGGTGCATAGCAGTGAGGATACCCAACGATTGTGAAGTGCGTTATAGTTTTCCTGATATTCTTTTCCACTTTCAAAAGTATCACATCTGTTTATTTTTCCGGTCTTTAAATCCATATAGAAGACACCTCCGCCCATAACGGCTATCCACAACCGTTCTCCATTTTTGTCTGATACCAAATGCGATATGTTTTTTATTTCATTTTGATTATGATCCTGCAGTTTATAATAGTGACATATACCTGTTTTCGGATTCATTTCTGCCAGCCCTTCTAAGGGTGAAGCTAACCATAATCTGCCATCTGCAGTTTGATGGATGTAATTGATGGTTGATGGTACAGACTGGGCGTTTTCCTTGTGCTCAAAGTGCAGGGAAAGTTTGCTTTCTTCTTTTATGCCATATATGCCGTCATTGGCAGTCCCAAGCCATAAGGTACCTTCACTATCTTTGCATACAGCCTTTATACAGTTTGAGCCTATCTTATTTGTTGTCAGTGATTTGTACCCCATATACTTGAATTGATTTGTTGTAGCCGGAAGCAGCATCACTCCTTTGGCATTGATGCCCAACCATAAGTTTCCTGCTTTATCCTTGGTAATGGCACGTACGTCAGCTTTACTGAAATCGAAAGTACTGAAGCTAAATTCACTTTCTTTTATTTTCTGTGTGTGTGTATCGTATACTTTAATTCCATAACCTATGGTACCGATATAAACTTTCCCTTGTTCGGTAGCACATATTGTATTAATAGGCAGATTGGTAGGAGTAAGACAAATGATGGGGATAAATGTGTCTTCTTGTTGGTTGTAGATGAACATCCCTTTGTTTATATTACTGGCATAAATATTTCCTTTTTCATCTTGGCAAATGGAAGTGACTATATTCCAAGCATTTTCTTTTCCAATGAAGTAGTGGTATATCTGGTTTAATGTGTCGATGCGGTATAAACCTTTACCTTCTGTAGATACCCACAGGTTACCTGTCTGATCTTCAAATAGGTATGTGATGAAAAAACTGGGAACTGGTAATTGTGCTTCTTTAATGACAGGTTCCGTTCCTTCTAATTTTAATGAATAAACACCATGTCCGGAAGTTCCTATTAATAGGTCTCCATTTTTGCGTTCTAATATCGTACTGATATGTGCGCTCATGTTTTCTCCTGTTTGATAGAAGATAGGTATTTCTTTAAAGAGATCTGTTGCAGGATTATAGAGTTGTAGTCCACGTTGAGTACCTACTAAAAAGTGTCCTTTGCTATCTTCAAAGAGAGTCCGTACGTTATTATCTACTAAGGAACTGTCATTCCCTTCTTTGTGTTTATATATACTGAACTTAGCACCGTCATAACGGTTTAGACCGTCATCGGTAGCTATCCATATGACTCCGTCTTTAGCTTGATATATCTGATTGATATTGCTGTTCGATAGTTCGCGGTCTACTGTGAATAATTTCTCTGATTGACTGTATCCGTATGTTGCGAAGAAAAGAAATAAGATGGATAATAGCGTTTTCATGATTATGTTGGGGTTAGCAATTGTGATACAAAAGTAATTGAAAACAGATATTCTCGCAAACATATATATGGGAAAAAGCCCCTTATAAAGCATGGATGTAACGTCTGGCAAATGATGTGTTACATTTCATGCGATAATTTGAGGGATAGTGTATAATATAAAAAAAGAGGTTACCAAAAATGGCAACCTCTTTCCATAAAAATATAAAAAGGATTATTTCTTGAAGTAACGGTTGTAGAGTCCTTCGAAACCTTTACCGTGGCGAGCTTCATCTTTAGCCATTTCATGAACAGTGTCATGGATAGCATCCAGATTCAAAGCTTTTGCGCGAGTAGCAATACGCTTCTTGTCTTCGCAAGCACCAGATTCGGCATTCATTCTCTTTTCGAGGTTAGTTTTGGTATCCCATACACAGTCACCCAACAGTTCAGCAAATTTAGAAGCGTGTTCTGCTTCTTCCCAAGCATAACGTTTGAAAGCTTCAGCTACTTCGGGGTAACCTTCGCGGTCAGCCTGACGGCTCATAGCCAAGTACATACCAACTTCTGTACATTCGCCCATGAAGTGATTGTTCAAGTCTTTGATCATTTCGTCATCACAACCTTTAGCTACACCGATTACATGTTCGTCAGCAAAAGAAAGAGGACCATCTTCTGTCGTTTCTACAACTTCTACGAACTTGCTTGCAGGAGCTTTACACAACGGGCATTTCTCAGGAGCGGCATCACCTTCATATACGTAACCGCATACAGTACATCTAAATTTTTTCATTTTCTTTTTGATTTAATTGAATTAGTTATTCGTTTGTTCTTATAATAAAACGTTAGTCTTCTTTACATTGTTTACAGATTCCTTTGTAATAATAGTGGATTTCCTGCACTTTGTGTCCATCCATATCTGTATCTACCACTTGTCTTACAGTGTCATTGCACGCCAGATCATAAACTTTACCACAGCGTTTGCACAGGAAATGTGCATGTGGAGTAGTGTCGGCATCATAACATGTGTTACGCTCATCAATGGTCAGCGTCTGTGCAGCTCCTTGTTCGCTCAAAATTTTCAGTGTGTTGTAAACTGTTGTTTTTGAGAGCGTCGGTATAGTAGGAGACAGTGCTGTATAAATCTCGTCTACCGTCGGATGTGTGCGGTGCTCCATAAGATATTTCATGATGGCAATGCGCTGCACCGAAGGTTTGATATTATGTCCTTGCAATCGTTCTACTACTATTTCCATATTTTCTTAATTCAAACTTGTAATAATTACATTTTTATTTCGCTTGCAAAGATAAAGACTTCTTTGAATTTTCCAAAAGATTTCTAATCTTTTTTTGTTGTCTTGTTGTTAATAGTAGTTCTATTTTTAATTAATAGGTTGGTAAGGGAGCTCTATCCAGAACTCGGAACCTTTATTCACTTCAGAATGTATTCCGACAGTGGCATTCATCTTTTCAGCTATCATCTGGCAGATAGACAAGCCGAGTCCTGTGCCTTGCTTGAAGTTGTCCAGCTTTACAAAACGCTGAAAAATGGTTTGTTGTTTATCGGAGGAAATACCACAACCTGTATCCCGTACATAGAAACGGATTTTTCCGTCTTGGGGAGGATGATAACCAATGGTAATGCTTCCTTGATTGGTGTATTTGATAGCATTGGAGAAGTAGTTTCCAAGTACTTGCATCAGACGGTTCTTTTCAGTATGGATATAGCATTTCTTCATGCCGAATTCTGTTACACACTTCACGTTTGCCGGCATTCTGAAACGGAAAGCATCCTCAAGTTTACGGATACAGCTGTTTACGTCTACATCGGTGTAGCAGAAGTCCAGTAAACCGGCTTCTATTCTTGACAAATCAAGGATGTCGTTTATGAGTTGTAATAACAGGTAATTGTTATCTTCTATAATTCTGATGTATTCATGATTTTCCGGTGTGTCTGTTGTCTCAGCAAGAATACTGGAAAAACCAACAATTGCATTGAGAGGAGTACGTATCTCATGGCTCATGTTGGCAAGAAAAGCAGACTTTAACCGGTCGGATTCTTCAGCACGTTCCTTAGCTTGAATGAGTTCCTTTTTATGTCTTTGGGAATGGATATAGTAGAAAATATACAGAGCGATGAGTAGGACTATAAATAAGCCTGTCATCCAGATATAAGTTTTATATTGTTGATAGAAAGTAGGAGGCTGAAAGAAATAAACCGCATCTTTCGGATATAAGTTTTCGGGAATTTTACACCACTTCAGATCGGCGAAGTTGAGATAGGTTTGTGGAATTCCACCATTTTGATAAGGAATGGAAGAGGCGGCTTCGCCTGATAAAATACGACCGATTAAAGACATTACTGTGTTTGTGAAATCATGGATGGAGATATAATGCCCGCCTACATATAAGTTTTCTTGGAGGTTTAAATCGGCTAATGTGAATACCGGAACTTCCAGGAAGCTGGGAAGTATTTTTTTAAGGTGATCCGATAAATAATAATTCTTATTGCTTCCATATTGTCGGAGCCAGGCATAATAGATGACCCCGGTCGTTTTTTTGTAGCTGGTAAGTGTGTCCAGTAATTCTTCAGTGCTTATTTGTTCAGAGGATAAAAGCTCCAGTTGCAGATTGGGAAAATCTTTTTGCATTACCTCTTTTATTGCCTGACGAGTAACAACGCTGATATAGCGATTATCGGAAATGAAAGCGATTCGTTTGACTTCCGGTTGAAGTTGCCGGATGAGTTCAAGGGTTTGCTTGATGTAATATGGCTGTTCCAGTACAGTGATATTGTAGTTTTTATTGAATTCCTCAATGGGAATACTGTTTTCTTCTGTGAGAGGAATCTTACTTAATAATGTTTGCAGGTCGGCTGGAACCCTTTTGCGGGAATAACAAAGAATAACAGGGATGTCTTTCCAGGGGCCATCGAAAATAGGTGCGCTGACCAACCATCCCGGGTCGCCAACAATTATGACTGCTTTTGGTGGAGTAGGATATGTCTGTAATATATTAGCTTGAGCTTGTTTGACCTCTTCTTCGTTTTTTAATACCGGGACCGTGAGAAAATAATTGTGTAGTTCTATGTTTTTATTATAGGGAAAACGTTTTTGGATTTCATTCAGAAAACCATGTATCCAAGCTTCTTCGGCATTGACGGAGCTAAGAAATAACACGTATTCTTTTTCTTTAGCAGAAACGGAAAGGCATTCGACTAATAATATTAGTGAAAGTAGCCATTTATGGAGTGAACTATGGAGCTTCATGAGTTTTGTATAACGTGCTTTAAAATGTGGCTAAAAGTACAAATAATCCGAGATATACGAAGTGAAAGAAATGATTATTTTGTGTTTGTGGATAAATAACTGTATTTTTGCCGTCAAATTTTATAAATGACATCCTTATGAATTACGGATATGTAAAGGTAGCGGCGGCTGTGCCCCGTGTGAAGGTGGCGGACTGCAAGTTCAATGCCGGAGAAATAGAAAAGGAGATAATCATAGCTGAAGGAAAAGGTGTGCAAATCATAGCCTTTCCGGAACTGTGTGTCACAGGATATACATGCGGCGATCTGTTTGCTCAGCAACTGCTGCTTGAAGAAGCAGAAATGGGGCTGATACATATTATAAGTAATACACGACAGCTGGACATAATAGCTATACTTGGTATGCCGATAGCGATGAATGGTGTATTGCTGAATGCAGCCGTCGTAATTCAGAAAGGAAAAGTGCTGGGTGTGGTACCTAAGACTTATCTTCCTAATTACAAGGAATTTTACGAGAAACGCTGGTTTACATCTGCTGTTGATGTTAGTGAGACTAGTGTACGCCTTTGCGGCCAACTGGTTCCCATGGGAGCCAATTTACTGTTTGAGATGGCAGATACGACATTCGGCATTGAAATCTGTGAAGATCTGTGGGCACCTATTCCGCCCAGTTCCTCACTGGCATTGCAAGGTGCTGAGATACTGTTTAATCTTTCTGCTGATAATGAGGGAATTGGAAAGCATAATTATTTGCGCTCTCTGATTAGTCAGCAATCGGCACGTTGTATTGCCGGTTATGTATTCTGTTCGTGTGGCTTCGGAGAATCCACTACTGACGTAGTGTTTGCCGGAAACGGTTTGATTTATGAAAATGGCAGCTTAATAGAATATAGTAAACGCTTCTCTTTTGAGGGGCAAGTTGTTATCGGTGAGATTGATGTGGAACATTTGCGTATAGAAAGGCGTGTAAACACAACGTTTGCTGCCTGTCGGGCACATTGTGCACCGGAGGAAGCAGTACGTGTTTCTACGGAATATGTGAATAGTAAAGAACTGAACCTGACGCGACGTTTCGATCCGCATCCGTTTGTACCGCAAGGAACTGCTTTGAATGAGCGTTGTGAAGAAATATTTTCGATACAGGTTTCCGGTCTGGCACAACGTCTGGTGCATACGTGCGCTAAAAGTGCGGTGGTTGGTATTTCCGGTGGATTGGATTCTACTTTGGCACTGCTGGTATGTGTAAAGACCTTTGATAAATTGGGATGGTCCCGCAAAGACATTATCGGTGTGACGATGCCGGGTTTTGGCACCACTGACCGTACGCATACAAATGCGGTGGATTTAATGAACTCTTTGGGAATTACCGTGCGTGAGGTCAGCATCAAAGAAGCTTGTATTCAGCATTTCAAAGATATAGATCACGACATCAATGTACACGATGTGGTCTATGAAAACGCCCAGGCTCGCGAGCGCACACAGATATTAATGGATATTGCCAACCAGACTTGGGGAATGGTGATAGGTACGGGTGACCTTTCAGAATTAGCGCTGGGATGGGCAACTTATAATGGCGACCATATGTCCATGTATGGTGTGAATGGAAGTGTTCCTAAGACATTGGTCAAGCATTTGGTGAAGTGGGTGGCTGAGAATGATATGGATGCAGCTTCTCGTGCAACGCTACTGGACATTGTCGATACTCCGATAAGTCCGGAACTTATTCCGGCAGATGAAAATGGGAATATCAAACAAATCACGGAAGACTTGGTTGGTCCGTATGAATTGCATGATTTTTTCTTGTACTATTTCCTGCGTTGTGGTTTCCGCCCTTCCAAGATATTTTTTCTTGCAGCGCGTACGTTTAAGGATATGTATGATGAAGAGACCATTAAGAAGTGGTTGCAAGTATTCTTCCGCCGTTTCTTCAATCAGCAATTCAAACGCTCTTGTTTGCCGGACGGACCTAAGGTAGGTAGCATTTCTATCAGTCCACGTGGTGACTGGCGTATGCCGAGTGATGCATCATCAGAAATGTGGTTGAGGGAAGTGGAAAGTTTGTAGTGATGATATAATTTATTGATTATCAATAAATAGCATTTACATGTAATTTACCCCATAATGTAAAAGCATTTACCGCAGGATGTAACGACCTTTACCGCCTATTGTAACGGCCTTTACCTCGGCATGTAACGATCTTTACTTCAGCATGTAAATGGAGTTACCGTGTGGAGTATACAATAAAGGAGTTATTATCTGCTGGAAGGCTGGTAATATTTACGGTAGATCGATTGAAATTCCTTGCTGTTGCAGAAGGTTTGTAACCATGAATTAAGACTGTCTAATAAAACAGGCGACTGTTTGCTGACTCCCCAAGAATAGAATTGTGTGAAACTGATATCTGTATTGATATCTATTTGCGGAAAACTATCTGAAACGATACGGGCAATACTTTCATCGCATACGGCATAGTCAATGTCACCATGGGCTACAAGAGCTATCAATTGTTCCGAACCGTATTTGTCTATTTCCTTAATATATATGGTATCTCCAATCTCGTTTCCCAGATTATGGATACGCAGGATGGATGGTGATCCTTTCACTACGTGCAAGGTTTTTCCAGCTAAGTCCAATTGACTTTTAACGAATATGGAATCAGTGGGGGAAGTAGCTTTTCTTTGTACGAGAATCTGTTTGTTCAGCACAATCGGAGTCGTAAGTAATAAGGAATCTTTCAATTCACTGGTAGCCAGAATGCCGTAAGCAATGACATCAAACTCTCCATCTGCCAGTCCTTTGAGTCGTTTATCGAAACTCATTTCCGGAGTGATAGCAGCTTTCCAGCCATGATCACGTGCAAAAGCTTCTATTAATTCATAGTGGAAACCGGATAAGGTATCTCCATCTACGTAAAAGCTGATGGAATTATACTCCGTAGCAGCGCGGATAATTTTCTCTGTAGCTATTTCTGCATAATCACGAGGATGTCCATGCTTCTTCTCTTTCTTTAAAAAGAAAGTAGTAATACAAGCAGCTATGATCCCCATTGCTACATATTTCAGAATATTGGCTTTCGATATTTTCATAAGGAAAGAGTTTTAATCGTAGAAGTTCCACGAAACACCGATTCTGAGAAGGCTCGGATTAATGGGGTAATGTGGTACAAGGAAAGAGTTACGTGTACCCATACCCTGATTTACGTGAGAATACATAGCGAAGAGGCGGGTACGCTTCAGATGCAGGTTGGCATAGACATTCACTATCGGATAGCCGCCGATTTCTACCTGGTCATTTTCCGGTTGCAAATGGAACTGCTGAATGGAAGGCGTGTAAGCCGGTGCATTGTATTTGGTAAAGTATCGCACATCAGCACCCAGTTGCACGGTAAGTACCTTTTTAGCTAACTTGGTCAGGAGATACAAATTAGAATATACTGAAATTTGTGGCAGAGGCAGAACCGTTTCATTACTTGACTTCTGCCAGGTTACTTCATTATCTAAATGGAAAATACCTGCACGGAAATTTTGCTTCAGCGTGGCCGAAAGTATTTGTATGTTACCGCTATTCTGTTCAGGTACGGCCTTTTGGTTGAGATAGGTGTAATTCTTTACATTTTCTACTCCGGCACGAAGATTGGTTCCCCAACGGTCAATATTCAATTCGCCCTCTACGCGGGTACGGAATTCTTTCTCCATGTTGTCATTATCCCAAACGTGCAGGTTGGAGTGATAATGGCGCATATAGAAAGAGGGTAATGTGTTTTTCACGAAGCCTCGTACTTTCAGGTTTACCGTATCTTTCCAAAGACGGAAATTCAAATCCATATTTCCATTTACGCGGAATTGTCCCATTGCTTTGTCCATAATACCAACTTCGCCGTCTATAGAATAGTGTAGAGTTTTACCTTGTCGTTTAGCCAATTCACCACCCACATAGATTTCTTGTTCGGTGAAACGGTCTACTGTCATAGAGTCTGCATTCATCAGGTCGTAGCGACTGAATTTATGGGATATATAGCCGATAAGTCCGGCTTTAGCATATCGATTGAAACCTTCCAGCAAGGCTATGCCAAAGATATTCTTTACGCTAAATGCTGTGGTAGAGTCACGACTGACTCCTTGTTTGTTATAGTAAGCGTTTTCGTCTGGTGTAGACACGGATTGATATTTGTGACGCGCCCGTTCTATCTTAAAGGTGTGGATGAAACTTGTGACCGGAACAAATTCTTCGACAAAGTTAGTATCTTCCGGAAGAGCATGGTTGCTATTGAGACTGTCCAAACTGAGATTATCTCCCATTGCGAGATTATTAGCCGGGAGGCTGTCGGTAGCTAAACTGTGGGTAGCTAAACTGTCAGTAGCTAAGCTGTCGGCAGGTGCAATACTGGAAGCAATAGATGTCGTTGGTGCTGCAGGGGAAAAACGCTGTTGGACACTGTTATTCTGGGCTTCTTCTTTCAATACTCTTCGTTTGAAACCTAATCGGTAACGTTGCGTAAGGTAGACATAGAAATCTTTATTACGGTTTGAGGTCTGTTCCATCTTCACAGGAATGGTGGTGGAACTATATTCTTTCTTACCTTCTGCCATTGTATCAGGCCGGGTAATGTAACCGTCATTCGCTATACCACCGTTTTCGTTCATTTTCATGAAGAAGTTGTTATAAACTGCCTGTATTTGATAGCGTTCACCAATGTAACTTCCGAATAAGCCGGCATTGAAATGTGAAGTGGATTGATTGGCATAATAACCACGTCCGTATAAATAATCAAAATTAAAGCCGAATGCTAACCGTTTGTTTACATTGACAGAGAAATAAGACTTAAACCGTTCTTCACCATTAATTTTATTACCGGCTTTATAGTAAGTCAGATTGGTATAGGGTACATTACTATTAGTGAAAAACACTTGATCGGGACGAACAAAGAAACTAGAGTATGGTGCCATGAAGAGGGTCGGTTCATCGTCTTGGCGATTAAAGAAAATACGGGAGAGACGAGGTGAACCCAGATTACCCAGGAAGTTATATTCTCCAGTCATACCGCCTACCAGATTCGTATTTTGGAAATTCAGAGCAAGCGTATCTGCAGGAACAATGGTCCGGTTTCCTAAAGTTTCGCTTAATTGCCACATATAAAGCTTAGGCGGGATGCTTTGAACATCAGTGCCGGTATCCAGACTGTCCGGCTGTGTTGATGGGTCGACCTGGTTTCCATAGCGGTCACGGTTGTCCAGCGTATTGAATGGCTGCTGTGCCTGTACTGCCAGCAATCCCAATACGAATAGAAGTATGTATGTTAGTAGAATTCGTCTCATAATTAGGCGCAAAGATACAATAAAAAATTATTCGCTTGCGGAATTCAGCCTTTTTTGCCTATTTTTACAAACATACCGTCTTATAAGCGAATCTAATTGTGAGGAGTCTTATGTCTTTGATTGTATAAAATAAGCCCTTGCAAAAAATGATTGCAAGGGCTGACTTTTAGTTCGCCCAGCATGGGTATATTCTAATGGGTGCAAGTCCCTAACACGCCCTG